>Ga0307986_10000001_pt1 | contig 254213 bp, 236 predicted proteins | sample EllFjometageno82_FD_203170 | JGI IMG/M metagenome (GOLD analysis project Ga0307986, IMG submission 203170) | Marine microbial communities from Ellis Fjord, Antarctic Ocean - #82 | ecosystem: Environmental > Aquatic > Marine > Unclassified | place: Southern Ocean | collected 2014-10-09 | reverse complement strand
AGTAGACTCTAGCACCAAAGATGTCTCAATGCGCATCGAGCTGGCCCGCCTCTTGAAGGAGGCGAACGATCCAGAGCAGGCGCATCTGCACTTAAAGTTTGCAATGGAGCTCGAGCCCGGCAACAAAGACGTAAAGGTTGCTTATGCGGAGAACTCTGTATTAATGGAACAGCAACGCGATCTCACAGTTCGTGGTCGCCGCAGCACTGTCCATCTCTACGAAGTTGTCGGATTCAAGAACCCTCTTGATAGAGCGCTACAACTTCCGTCGCAGCTACTAGTAGCTTTACAAGAGAAACTGGACAAGCTCGTTACCTATCCGGAAGATTTCATCTTACCGGTTGAATGTATAGACGGCTCCGTTGGCTTCGCTCGACTTACGGGTATCACAGCATTCCTGATCGCCGACCGAATGAACCTGGTCGATCAAGAGAAGCACGACATCCTCGAAGCTGGCTATCTGGCTGAAATCGGCAAGACCATCGTGCCCGAAAATATATTGAACCGTAATGGCGGCCTAACCGAAGACGACTTCACTCATATCCATATGCATCCTAGAGAGGGTGTGCGCAAACTGCGCAATGCCGGCTACGAAAATGAGAAGATGCTAGAACTCATCGAGTGTCACCACGAAAACTTCGATGGCTCTGGCTATCCCGCAGGCATTCAAGGCGAAAATATACCAATCGGCGCACGCATACTTGCAGTAGCCGAGGCCTATATCAGCCTAACCTCGAATCGACCTTACCGCGACCCTTGGGATGGGAAAGCGGCACTGACTGAGATCGGCAAGTATGTTCGCACAGGCAAGTTCGATCCTATGGTAGTAAACACCTTGTCTGAGATCGTTGGCGAGCTCGACAAAAAATAGCCCAAAACATTCTATATAAGGAATTACAACAATGAGAAACACTAGTCGAATTACAACAGTTGCGTTACTGGCAATCCTGCTTTCAGCCTGCGGCATGTTCGCACCCAAGACTGTCTGGATCGACGTACGCTCGGTCGATGAATACAGCGAAGACCATATCTCGAGTACGGAAAACATCCCACATACCGAGATCGCCATGCGGATAAGCGATCTAGATTTGGATAAGGATGCGCCAATTAAGTTGTTCTGCCGCAGCGGCGTTAGAGCAGGCCTCGCGCTAACAGCATTGCAAGACCTAGGCTACACGAACGTAGAGAATGTCGGCGGCATCGCAGATGCCAGGGAACTCCGAAGCCAGTAACACCGCACAATTCAGCTTCGCAGCCGCACAAAAGGTCGCAGGGAAGAATGATTCCCTACGGCCTTTTTTTGTCTGGCTAGGCATAGCTAACTACGAGTTCTAACTAGGAGGTCAGCATAGAACGAGTCATTCCAATCCCTTGCAATCATTCTGATAGTGCTCACTTCGCGTGTAGTTTCGCGCTAGACATGGCAAACTCGAAAAAAACAACACAATAGACGCCGTCACGCGGCAGGAGCGAATCATGTATCTTTCTAAGAAACTAGCTATCAATATACTTGCCGGCTGCACGCTGGCACTCGCGGGAGGCATCGCTAATGCAGCCGATGCTAATGTTGCGGCCGCATTGTCTCATTCCGATCGCCCCAGTGGCGATGCAGACGCAGATGCGAAACGCATGCCCGCCCAAGTGCTGGCATTCGCAGGGCTTGAGACTGGAATGGATGTTCTTGAGCTTGAAGCAGGCGGCGGTTACTACACAGAGATCCTAAGCCGCTCTGTAGGCGCAGGTGGCAGTGTCATCCTACAACATGCTCCGGGCCTAATGGGATTCGTTGGTGACGGCATCGATCTTCGCACTGCGAACAACCGACTGTCGAATGTCACGGTAAGCATCACTCAATTCGATGATCTGGACGCCGCCGACAACTCAATTGACATGGTGACCTGGATTCAGGGGCCGCACGAGCTTGGTTTCGAACCAGATGGAAATAGCCTAGGCGATGCAGCTGGCTCATTTCGTGAAATCGCTAGGGTATTGAAGCCCGGCGGCGTGCTCGTCGCCTCCGATCACCAGGCCCCTGCTGGCGCGGGACTCGAAGCCGGTGGCACATTGCACCGTATTGAAGAGAGCTGGGTTACTGAGATGGCCGAAGCGGCAGGACTAAGCGTTGCCTCCACATCGGACCTTTTGAAGAACTCGGACGATCCTCTAACTGATGGCGTCTTCGCACCCGCTATTCGCGGCAAAACCAGCCAGTTCTTGGTTCTGTATAGAAAATAATAAACATGGTGCCCTAGTCGGCAATCAATGATGCCAATACGCGTCGCTGACCCTCGAAGGGTCGGCGACCGTGCATCACTAAGAAGTTATCTACCAAAGCCACGTCACCTGTCTGCCAGGGAATATCAAAACTAAGCTCATCCCCAATCTGTATCGCCTTCGCCATCGCCGCAGTACTTATTTCGGAATCATCACCAAAACGAATAGATTTCTCTGCGGCATTGCGCGTGTCTTTCCACCCACGAAATGCCGCGATGAGTTGATTAAAGAATACCTGCCGACCGTTCTCAGTTTCTCGTATTGCAGGCAATACAGCGGTAGTCACCCGCAAACTATCTTGCTCTAGCCACTCCCACTCATAACCTAACTTTCTCAGCTTGTCTTCGGCGGCAGACTTACTGTCCGTGCTTAACGTGCTGCGCCAACTTCGGCCCTGCCCCGACTCGGGATCATCGATATCTGGCATCACATTGGAGTAGCGCACGCCCTTCTCTGCGCAGGCTGCTACGAACTCCGGAGCCTGCTTTGTCAACTCTTGCAATAGTATGTCGGAGCGGCACAAAGGCGTCGCACCACCGCTGATGGCTGCCTGCTCACAATAGAAGAATAACTTCGAGGGGTAGATTGGTGTCTGCGCCATCTCATGGTGCAGAAAAATCGAAACAGAGGCCGGCGCCTCGTTCGCTGTGAAAACTCTTTCGGTACGATTGCGACGCACCGCATTGGATAATGACTCGGCATAGGTAAAATTCTTGAGACCGAAGCTGCGTATCAAGCTATCGAAGTCACTATCGGAATTGACCGGTAGTCCTCGAAAGAGGATTGCACCATGTCGAGACAGTTGTTCTAACAATCGCTCCTTGTTTTCGCCTACCCACTCATGCACCTGTGTAAGCGTAGGGGAAGAATCCCCGGCAGCATAGATCAAAGGAAACACGTCTTCGTGATGTTGCTGCTGATCCAGCGCGATTTCTTGTATGGAGAGTAGTGTCATTGCAGTTTAATCGTAGATTGGATAGAAGGTATTGAACGCAGAATCACAGAACACGCCTGGATCGTTGAAGCGTCGGTTTTGATTCAGCCCAGAGATCGCAGCCATCTCTTCACGGCTCAGCTCGAAATCAAACAGTGCGAGGTTCTCTGTAAGGCGGCCTGGGTTCACAGTCTTAGGAATCACGGCCGTACTGCGCTGCACGCCCCAGCGTAAAACGATCTGTGCCGGACTTCTACTCAGCCGCTGTGCCGCTGCAATCACCACATCCTGCTCTAGAACCGACTCATTTTCCGATGCCATGTCTAACGACACATAGGACAATGCACCTAACGGCGAGAAGGCCGTCACTGCAATATCATAATTCGCGGCAGCACGAATCAAGCTTTCCTGAGTGAGATAGGGATGCGACTCGATCTGTAACATGGCAGGCTTGATGTCAGCATAGGCCATCAGGTCGTGCAGCAGCGCACTATTGTAATTACAGATACCGATATTCTTTACCAGGCCCTTTCTCTGCAGGGCTTCCATCGCCTTCCAAGTTTCACTCAGCGGCACAGGATCGATCTGCATCGAGGGTTCGGCGACCGACGGATCGAACAACCATTCCGGCGGATAGCGTGTCTCGAAGTCTACGTACTGAAGAGATATGGGAAAGTGAATCAAATAGAGGTCGAGATAGTCTAGGCCTAGATCCTGCAGCGACTTTTTACATGCAGCCTCTACATGCTCAGGGCGATGGTAGGTATTCCATAGCTTAGATGTAATCCAGAGATCTTCGCGCGAACAGAGACCCTTGGTTAGCGCCTTCTCTATGCCCTGACCCACCTCGATCTCATTGCCATAGTCGGCCGCGCTATCTAGATGCCGGTAGCCTATCTCGATAGCATCGCAAACCACGTTGGCAGTTGCATCCGCACCTATTTTCCAGAGTCCAAGGCCTACCGCTGGCATTGCACTACCAGCCACTTCAATTGTCGATGTCATTCTCTATCCAGATGTAATTCAGGTTGGTGTTGAGTGGCAGCTGCTACTCCGAAAGCGCGCCTGCCAAATTTTTCTGCTCGATGTACTCTGCTATTTCAATCGGCTTACCGGTAGCAATTGATTCTTGTGCGGCGCTCGCCACGATCATCGCCCATAAGCCTTGCAGTGGCGTTGCACTGTCTACTGTCTTTCCTTCCAAGCGGTCGAGGAACGCACTGTGCTCGTAATAGGTCGCACCATGATGTCCAGACTGCTCGATCGCCGCAGGATAGCCGAGCTTAGTTGAACGCGAGGCACCCTGCTCGCCAAGATGGACTGAGACAGATGCATCCGGCGCCTTCAGTTGTTGTAGGTCCACCTTCTCGCAGGCTAGCAGTCTACCCTCGTCTCCACATATCACGAGCTCTTCATAAAAATCGGGGCAAAACATGTTGAGAGTGAATGTAGCGCGCACACCATTGCTGTAGTCAATAGTAACGAAGCCGTGATCATCGATATCGGACTTCTTGCCATCCTTCTCGAAATCTAGAAAGTTAACTGCCTGTCCGCCACTGGCATAGACACGCTGCGGCGTGGACTGCGCAAGTAAATTGATCAGGTCGAAATAGTGGCAGCATTTCTCGACTAGGGTACCGCCGCTGTATTCGTTGAACTTGTTCCACTGCCCAACTTTATCCAGAAACGGAGGCCGGTATTCGCTCATGCTAATGGTCTTGATCACACCTAGGGACTTGCGAGATAGCGCCTCGTGAAAGGCCTCCACGTATTGCGCCTTGAAGCGATACTGTAGGCCTATCTGGATGAAGGAAGAATAGTTGTTCGCCTGCTCAACGATTCTCGCTGCATCGGCGAGCGAGGTCGCCATGGGTTTTTCTAGAAATATCGGCTTGCGGGATTTAAGTGCAACTTGCAGCACATCGAAGTGAGTGAAATTCGGCGTGCAGATAAATAGCGCATCGGCGGCTGGTTCCATACACGCCGTTTCTAAATCTTTGTAGCGGACAAAGCCTTCACTCGAATAATTCTTGAATCCTGCTTCAGCAGCATCGAGACTCTGCACGCTAGTATCGAAGATGCCATGAATACTTGCGCGACCCAATACCGCCGCGACGCGCATGTGCTCCTGAGCAATCGTGCCCGCGCCTATAACAACTAGCTTATGGATTGGCGCGTCTGATCGATAGAGATACTTGTCCGCCTCGGGAATATGCTGCTGATTGGCGGCAGTTTCGAAGGAGCGCAGTCTTGGTTTTTTAGAATCAGTCATCTTCTCAAGCGTCTTGTTTTATTGCATCTGCCGTAGCACCAGACCCAGCGCCCATCAGCATTAGGGCAGGAGTATCATGACGCGCAATCCACCACCAGACAAGTACATTTATTGTGATAAGCAGCATTAACAGCGGCCAGAATGCAGCGCTCAATCCACCGACCAGACCAATAGGCGAGAACAGCAGATATAGACCAATGACACAGGATATCAAGGTAGTCGCACAGGGGATCGCGAAGCGCCATGGATTCATATCGACCTTGTTGTGCGCAGCGTAACTCCACGCCTGACTCATCGGATAGAAATGTCCTATCGCCAACATGATACCCACCTCGACGAAGAACAGGATGGCGTAGAGATGCAAAAAGTGGATGCCGAGCAGATCATTGAACGCAAACTGAAAGAGGCCATAAGCAATAATATGAAAAACAATGACTATCTTCGGGCCCAGAGCCGGAACTCGTTTCGTAAATAATCCAACCATGACAATCGCGATAACTGGAATATTGTAGAAGCCGGTAAAGATTCTAATGATCTGCCATAGCCCTTCTGGCGCAAACTGCAGCAGAGGCGCAACGATAAAGGAGAACAAGGCGATGACGATGCTGGCAATCTTCGCAACGCGAAGCAGCTGCGCATCGCTGAGTTCCCCTTTCTTCATGGGCGCGTAGACATCGAGACAAAAAAGAGTGGCAGCGCTATTGAGTAGAGAATTAAAAGAACTGAAGACTGCACCGAGCAAGACGGCAAGAAAGAAACCAGTCGCATAGACCGGCAACACATCACGAATGAGTTGCGGATAGGCTAGATCGATTGTCGCCAGACCTGGGCCATACATATGGAAAGCGATCACGCCGGGAATCATCATCATGAACGGCACCAATACCTTGAAGAACCCAGAGAACAGCACACCCTTCTGTCCTTCCGCGAGATTCTTCGCACCAAGCGTTCGCTGAATCACGTACTGATTCGTACACCAATAGAATAGATTCGCGAACAGCATGCCGGTAAACAAGGTGCCAAATGGCGTTGGATCTGAGGAAGAGCCGATCGCATTGAGTTTCTGCGTCTCGGTGCTGGTAATGATATGGAGGCCTTCACCTATGCTGCCGCTACCCAGAGCCGACAAGCCGAGCAATGGAACAGCGATGCCAATTATAAGCAGCCCGACGCCGTTTAGCGTGTCCGAGATAGCCACGGCACGCAGGCCGCCGAATACTGCATACACGGCGCCGACGCAGCCAATGCAGATAATAGTCAACGCCAATGCCTGGCTATACTCAATGTCGAGCAAGGCAGGCACATCAAACAGCTGCAGGACGGCGATAGAACCAGAATAGAGAACCGATGGAATCGTAACTAGCCCATAGCCGACCATGAACAAGATGACCGACATGCGCCGCACACCATCGTCGAATCTGTCGTTTAAGAACTCTGGCAAGGTTGTGAACGCGCCAGCCAGATAGCGCGGCAGGAAAATGAAGGCCATGCAGATGGTCGCGAAGGCGGCTGTCACCTCCCAAGCCATGCTGCTCATATTAAAGCCGTAGGCCGAGCCGTTCAGACCAATCAATTGCTCCGCGGACAAGTTGGTAAGCAGCATCGAACCGGCGATGAAGATCGCGCTCAAGCCTCGACCCGCTAAGAAGTAGCCATCCTTCGTGCTGACTTCACCACGCGTCTTGATGTAGGAGACCCAAGCCACAATGCCCATAAAGAATATGCAGCTGAGGATTGTTAGAACGATTTCGTTGCTTGTCACTAGGGCTACGGCCTTGGGATGGGGTTTCGAGGGGATTTAGTCTAACAAGCAGCGCTGGCACTGCCAATGGAAGCATAACGATTTGAGAGTTCTAGTTATTCGCCATTTCGCCACGCAGATACTCGATGGCGACAGTGATCGACTCTCCATCAACGTCTACCAATCGGTTTGCCTGACGCATTGCTGCATCGGGAATGCTATTGACGAACGCCTCGATCGCCTCCATAAACTCTGGCTGCGCCGCCGCACTGGCGGAGGCCAAAAACATAGCGTCGTAGGCAATCAGTGCATTGCGTGGATCATCCAACAACAACAGATCGTAGGCTGCTACGCGACCATCTGTAGTATAGGCGCTGATGACATCGACCTGCCTCTCCGCCACAGCGGTATACATAAGCGACACATCGAAGGTGAGTTTATTTTCAAAGTCCATGTTGTAAAGATCGCGAAGCCGAAACCATTCCGGTCGACCAAAAAACTCTAGATCGGAGCCTGCGGTAAGCTCAGCGGCGAGGGGTATCAAGTCCTCTACCGATGTTACTCCTAGCTCGAGAGCACGATCGCGGCGCATGGCCAGTGCATAACGATTCTGAAACCCAGTAAAGCCTACAGTTGTTACATTTTGTTCTTCGAGAAATTCGACGACGCCGTTTCGAATCCCCTCTCTACCCGGGTTACTCTCACGGCTCATAAAATTGGCCCAGACCGTTCCGGTGTATTCAACATAGGCATCCACGGTGCCATTGCGAATCCCCTCGTACACCACAGCCGAGCCCATTCCCAAACGTTGCTCTACACTGAAGCCCGCCTCCTCCAATTTGGCCGTTAGCAAGCCGGCCATGATGTATTGTTCAGTAAAGGGCTTTCCCGCCACGACAAAATCGGCGCGGGGCTTAGGTATCAGCCCGTACAATGCGATTGAAATAATAATCGCGGTGACGCCATAGACAGTCATACGGATGCGCTTCAGTCTTGTGGAATCCACCTCCTCGCTACGTTTCTCCAGCAGCCACTGGATAGAGGCGACTAAGCCATCGAGGCCTACTGCCAATCCGGCAGATGCCAAACTGCCCACCGTGACTGCGACAAGGTTACGTGTCTGTAAGCCGGTGAAAATATAGTTTCCAAAACTGGTCGCTCCAACAAGAGTCGATAGCGTTGCCAAGCCGACGGTCCACACCATTGCAGTTCGAATACCTGCGACGATTACCGGCATCGCTAGCGGCAACTTCACTTCGCGAAGTATCTGATTCGGCGACATGCCAATGCCCTTCGCCGCATCAATCACTGATGCGGATACTGATTCCAAGCCGGTTACGGTATTGCGCACGATGGGAAGCATCGAATAGAGAGTCAGCGCGATGAAGGCAGGCAGGAAGCCGATGCGACCTCCTAACAGCGCAACCACCAGCGCGAGTATCGCGAGGCTAGGAAAAGTTTGAATAATGCTGACTACCGCAAGCAGTGGACGCTTAACACGTGCCGATTGCTCAGCCCAAACACCCAAGGGAACAGAGATAAGAACACCCATGCTGATAGCAGCCAGAGTCAGCAGTAGGTGACCCTGGAAATAGGCCGGCAATAGGATGAGCTGTTCGCGCAAATTATCACTCATCGCGCATCAACTCCTCGAGGCGCTGAGCTCGCCGTCGCGGCATCGCAACGATATCGCGCACATAGTCGTGAGATGGGTTGTTTAATAATTCCTTCGGAGTGCCAATCTGCAGTACTACGCCCTCACGCATCACTGCGATACGATCAGCCAGCAGCAAGGCTTCGGTCATGTCATGAGTAACCATGACTACCGTCAACTCCATGCTCTGTTGAATGCTCTTGAACTCTTCCTGCAGCTCACTACGCGTGATCGGATCGAGCGCGCCAAACGGCTCATCCATCAATACCACTTCCGGCCTTGCCGCGAGAGCTCGCGCAACACCGATGCGCTGTTGCTGCCCACCAGAAAGCTGCGATGGACTGCGATCGCCATATTCATCAAAGGGTAGCCCCACCATCTCCATGCACTCTATACAGCGAGCGCGGATATCCTGCGTAGACCACTTCAGCAACCGCGGAACGGCTTCCACGTTCTCAGCAACGGTTCGATGTGGGAATAGACCTATCCCCTGAAACACATAGCCGATATTACGACGCAAGTCCTCGGGATTCTGATCTATTACATTGCGACCATTGACCAGTATCTCGCCACTGCTAGGCTCTTCCAGTCGATTGATCATCTTCAGAGTTGTGGTCTTACCACAGCCCGAGGCGCCGATAAGACCGAGGAATTCGCCGCGCTCGATGGTGAGGGATGTATCCGCTACAGCGAGCGTTGCTCCGCCGTCATATGACTTCTGTACTTTCTTCAGTTCGATCATGAATGAAGCCATACTAGCAGCTAATCTCAATGCATGGGCTGGACATTGCTGCGCAGCCTAATCCAACTACTAAATCATGGGCCGTGCTAAGTTTAGTGTTCCAATGATCGAGATTACGCACTAGACTAAATCGCAGCAGAATAGCGAGCAGCGCGCTCATATTGAGCTATAAAGCACCAACGAATGAAATCACCACAGAGCCGAGTAAATTATGAAGAGTGTTAACTGGACCAAGTGGTCATCGATAGCGGAAATCGTAAGCTCAATAGCTATACTGATTACACTCCTGTATCTAGCGATTCAGACTGAGCAAAGCACCGATGCAATCAACAGCCAATCGCGGCAGAGCCTTTTAGACAGCGCGCAGTTTGAACAATCGCTCTGGCTACAGTATCCACAGCTGACTGCCTTCGTTCTTGATAACTCTCTTGAGATGACTTTAGAAGAAAAAGTCCAATTAGACTCTCTTATGATCTTAGCCCTTACTCGGCGCGAGTTCGCTTATAGGCAGTATCAAGCTGGCGTTCTGGATGAAAATATTTGGATTGGCGAGACCGAGATCATCTCACTACTTCTGGGCACCGAGCGCAACCGAGTATGGTGGAATACGATCGGACACTTCGCGTTTGAACAAGACTTCGTTGATGCAGCACAAAGCGTCATCGAAGGTCAGCCCCTACATGACTATTGGAAGGGGTTCTCAGAATGGTAAAAGAAATGTGAATCCTGTTTGATACTAAGAGGAAACAGGGGACAAATTCATTTTCCTGAACACAGAACACCCCCGCCCCTCTGATTAAATCGAGGTAACTATGATTGAACAAATACTGCTTATAGTTGGCGCTTCGATATTTGGAGTGCTGGGCTGCGCCCATCTACTCTATACGTTCTACACCAATAAATTTGACGCAAGAGACGAGCCCGTCACCAGCAGCATGAAGAATACCTCACCAGTTCTTACCAAAGAAACCACTATGTGGAAGGCATGGATCGGATTCAATGCAAGTCACAGCTTGGGCGCCATGTTAGTAGCATTCTATGCTCCTTTAGCGGTGACCAGCATGCAGGTCATTCGAGAAAATGTTTGATTCTCACTACTTCCAGTAATAATAGGGCTTTCTTATCTTTTCTTGGAAAAAAGTACTGGTTTAAAGTTCCATTCGTTGGCATATTAATTTCCACCACATGTTTTGTTGGCGCTGCTGTCTTAATAAATATATGAGCTGAGTGACAGATTCGCTACTAAGCGAATTTGTAATCTATCAACCACAATAGAAGAAATTTATGAAAAAAATGATTTGTACAAACCTGGCATTCCTTATGTGCATTACAATGAGCCTCAGTTCAATTGCCCAAGAGACTCCAATCATGCCCGAGAACGAAAAAGTAATAAGGGGATTTGTCGCCGCTTGGTCTCGGCTCGATGCCGACGAGCTTGCCAGCTACTTCACAGAGGACGGCACTTATCACAACATCCCCTCATCCGCAGTTCAAGGCCGCGACAATATCCAACAATTTATCACTGGCTTCATCCGTCCATGGGAAAGCACCGACTGGGAAATAGTTAGCCTACTAGCCGAGGGCGACGTCGTCATGGTGGAGAGATTGGACAAGACTGTTGTAGCTGGCAGCGCTGTGAACCTTCCCTGTTTCGGCTACTTCGAGTTAGAAGACGGAAAGATTAAAATGTGGCGCGATTATTTTGATCTAGCAACCTATACGAGTGCTCTAACAAAAGCTTTAGAGAGCAATTAACTGAATTTCGAGAAACAGTTTTATGCTGCAGGGATAGATCGAAACACTCTTGGGTATCGCGCAGCTGGCTATAGCACTCGCCGGTTTTCAAGAGACTGCAAGCAGCTCAGAAAGAAGCCGCTGTTAACTAACCGACAAGCTTGGAAAGAATAGTATATGAAAACTCTAACTGCGGTCATCCTCATTGGCGTATTGACTGCCTGCAGTCCAGAGCCTGAAGGCGACTTAGCTGAAGATGAAGTAGTAACTACACAGACCGACGGCACTGGCAGCTTCAAATTGGCAAACAGAGAAATACGCGAAGAGACGCTGCAGATGCTAGTCGACGCCGACATCGAATACTGGATTGGCGACGATGGCGCTATAAACTACAATCTAGCGGATGGTGAGGCAATCGACAGAATAGGTAACGATGTAATCCTTACCTATATACGCAGAAACTAGCCGCCTCTCCCACTATCTTCCCTCACCTGCGATGAGGAGAAACGCGCATTTAGCGACGATCAACAGATTCACAATGCTAACCCTGAAGACCGAGAACCAGGCCCTGGCGCTAGTTACAGTTAGAACGTCGCTAAGGGATTCACCGGCGAACCCATACCCATCTCGATGCGCAGCGGAGCCGCTGTGAACATGAAGCTGTAGCGTCCTAAGTCTTTCGCCACCTCCGCCACTCGGCCGAAATCGAGATTGTCGAAGATAGACACGCCTAGCGAGACCAAGGCCAGACTGTGCAGCGGCAGAAATACATTGGGAATGCCGCTAGGCGTCACATCGTTCCACATGTCGTGACCAATCATGGCAACGCCACGTTCCTGCAGAAAATAGGCTACGTCGGCATGATAACCAGCGACCCCTTCTGAGGTTGGCCAGGCACCGAGTGCCTCGCGGCGCTTCCAACGACCGGTATAGAGCAATATTACATCACCGGGTTCGACGCGAACCCCCTGAATTTCTTCTAGCGCCAACAGATCGTCATAATTGATCGCAGTACCCGGCTCCAGCCAACCATCCTCTGTTGCCCTGCCCGGTAACAGAGTTGCGTCGAACAGGACTCCCCGCGTCACGATGCCATCTTTGTGGGCATTGATATCGCCACGCGGACAGCCTCCTGCAGCCTCGACTTCCTGATAGGTGACGCCGTTATAACCACTGCCCTCGTACATGATGTGACAATCCAACGCATCGAGGTGGCTATGTATAGTCCCGTGATAACTCCCACTGTACTCGTAGCGATCGGCGGCTCCTGTAGGGCTAACCCGCAATACCTCGCGTGTTAACACTGCAGAGGCATCCACAGCCGGTTCTTGATTCACATCGTGGGCGAGTGACACTACCATGCCCTCTTGTACTAAAGACGCAGCCTCTTTCCGTTTTTCAGGTGTAATCAGGTTTGCTGCGCCGAGCTCATCTTCGTCTCCCCATCGACCCCAATTGGATAGTTCATCCATCGCGCGATGAAAGTCCGCCTCTGTTTCCATCGGCGGATGAGACTGAGCTAAAGCGAATTGGGCGGTCACAGCAACCAACAAAAGCGAAAGCTTTCTACAATAACCAGAGACTTTGTTAAACGTCCTCATACCTATCACCCTATAATCTATTAAGCTAAAAACCTATACAACCTGTTATGGACGAACGCGAACATATTTCTGCAGCTTTCTCGGCGCAGGCTCTCCGCCGAACAGATTGCCAAATGCATCCGCCGCAACAAACTCGGCGCCGTTACCTACTGTACTTCTAGGGTCACCAGTTGGGAGTTGAATAAAATAATTCACCCAGCCAAGATTCGCGTCACCGATGCGGATGCCCATCTCCCAACCTGGGTTCTGCACATCATCGGACTCGGAATCTGCCACATAGATATTGTCATGTTGATCGAAGAAGATGCCGCTCGGTCGACCGAACTGAGTCCACTGTGCGAGAAACTCACCTTCTTGCGTAAACAACTGAAGACGATTGTTGGAACGATCACCAACAAATATGCGTCCGCGCTGATCGACCGCGATGGTATGCAGTGTTCTGAATTCGCCTGGCGCGTAGCCAGGTTTTCCCCAGGCCATGATGAAATTACCACTGCTATCGAACTTAACAACCCGTCCGTTCCCGTTGTTCTGGTGCCCATCGGCAATGAACACATCGCCGTTGTCGCCAACCACTACATCGGCTGGTGAATTAAAGTGGTCTGGGCCGCTACCGGATTCGCCGGGCGTACCCAGCACCATCAATACCTCACCGGTTGGCGAGAACTTAACTACCTGATGGCCGCGTGCGTCGCCATCGGGAATGCGCGCATTGCTTACTGCATCGGTTACCCAGACATTGCCATCCGCATCGACATCGATACCATGGGGCCAGATGAACATGCCACCGCCGAAGCTCTCTACTACCTGCCCCTCGCTGTCAAACTTCAACACCGAGTCTAGATCTGAATCTACACACTCGTTGCCAAAACGATCTGGCGCTGTTGCATCACAGCGCACGACCGCCCAGACATGCTCGCCGTCTGGATCAACATCGAGATCGCCAACGGCGCCCTGAATGCGGCCATTCGGTAACTGCGCCCAGCCTTCGATGCTGGCATAGGGATTGGAATAGGCCTGCGACAAAGCTGCGCTAGATAACATAAAGAATGGTAGGGCTAGAATAAGTCTTGAAAGTAGAGACCTGGCTTGCATCATAGTATTGCTCCGATAGTTCCGTTTGTAGTTTTTCTTGCTTTTGGTTTAAATTAAAACGTTGTTGAGCTAGACCCAATAGCATCGCACACCGAACAGGAGTCCTCCCCCGACTCGAGGCGTGCAACCCAATCCCCCATCAACACACGTCGGGATTGCCGACGTTCGGGTCGGCTATTAGTATCGTTTACTGCCTCGCGTGCGATATCAATCATCGAATTCGCAGCAAGCAAACATGTCCTTGCTTCGTCACTAAGATTAGAGCTGCTTACAGAGACGCCCTCTTCAGAACAGGCGAGCAAAGTGATACTTGCCATAAAAATCATTAAAGCGCGAACCATAGCGCCCCTGCAAATATTAAGAGCCGGATAACTGGCCACAACTATTCATCTATAAATTGATAACGCATATGCACACCCTTCACCCGCCGCGCCCTATTATCGATAATGGCTGGTCGAAAATGTATATCGCGCACGGAACGCCAGACACTGCGCTTCGAATCTAGTTCTTCGGGACCGGTGGCGAGAATGTCAACCGAAGAGGCCTTGCCACGAGAACTCACCGAGAAGCTAACGTCCGCATACTTAAAAGGATAATCAAGCCGCCAGAATAGATTTTCAGATTGTGGCATCTGCGTCGAGTCTAGCGCCTTTGTCCATGAGGTGAACATGCCGAGGTGTATTTCCTCTTCCTTCACAGAAGTAATAGACTCGATTCGCCCTCTCAGTTCAGCGAGGGCATCAGCAAAATTTAGATGCAACGTCTCCATCGGAATAACCATAGGGCGTTCGAAGTACCAAAGCACTTCTTCTGCAGCTATTCCTGCCTCTAGCAGCATATCCCGCGCATCTCGATAGCCGCGAATTGCTGTACCTCTATCGGACAGTAACTGAAAATCGGAACGATATATCTTTATCATCGCCTGCGCTTCGAGATCTGAATTCTCTTCGACGACATCTTGAATCTTATTGACCATCGAATACGCATCGCGCAGATACCTATCGCCTATCGGTCTTCCTCTATCAATGACTGGAGTGATCGATGAGTTCCCGAAGAACGAATTGGAACCGAAGCCCCCGCGGTTCGCGCTCTCGAGACCAAAGGTGCCCTCCTGACGGACGAGCCGGTCTATCGACTCCGAACCGAGCCCCTTAGATGCGTTTAGGAAACTGACAAGGTGGTATTCGTTATGGGCTACCTTATATAACCAAGGCGCGGCCTCGAGACTGTCTTCGCCGTAGACATCTTCCACAATGTCTTCTATCTCTTCATACAGATCACGAATTTTGAAGAAGTTACGCGCTTGCTCGCGGCGATCTTCGATTGTAATACGACTGAACAACCAATCTATCTGATCCTGAATGGCAGAGAGTAGAGCCTCCGTATCCTCACCATCGATGGTAGTGCGAAGATGCCGGATATGTTCAAGCTGATCAGAGATTTCTTCCCAATTGCCCAGAGTCATCTGCGTAGTCATTATCGACTGCAGCAAGGGAATCAAATCAGGATGCTCGAAACCCAGTTCAGTGCGCAGCACTTGCAGTTGTCTATTCTGCAACTGAGCTACCCCTGCGTAGTCTTCGCCCTCATTGAGCAGCGCTATCATACTCTCGAGAGGTTCGATCAGACTCGGATGATAGGGACCGAATTCGAACTCCAGATCTTCGATCTGCAACTGATAGGCCGCCAGTTGTTCGGCGCTACCTAATACACTGTCAATTAGCGGCTCATCTTCGGCGGCATGGCTGGGAAGACCCCCAAAGCACAGCAGCACCGATAGGGCTAACCTACTGATAGTAAATACTATTTTCCTGTTCTTATGCATAAGCATAGGGATGGCACGAAACTCAAAAACTAGGGACTTCTCACATTAGCTTGATCTCTGCCAGTTGTCGATACACACTACCTAATATCGTCATTGCAGTGAGTCAGCATTCGCCATGAATCGCAGCATTCTTCTTCTCACCCTCCTACTTACGGCCGCGTCTTTCAGCGCGCACGCGCAAATAGACCAGCCTGACCTCTATGATATCGGCGGAGAATTTGCCTTCGTACGCATTCAATACGACAGCTACTACAGCGGCGGTTTCTATGGCGGACCCTGGGCGACTGACTTCCCGGCTGCCGACGAGAATTTCTTGCGCGGCGTGGCGCGACTTTCGAATGTGCGAGTGATGGAAGAACCCATTGTGCTACGCTTCGACGACGATGAAATTTTCAACTATCCTTTCTTGTACGCCTTAGAGATGGGACGCAACGGCGGCATCTCCCTATCCCCGAAAGAAACCGAAAACCTTAGAGAGTATTTGCTACGCGGCGGCTTCCTCCTAGTCGATGACTTCTGGGGTGAGCAGCAATGGGATGCCTTCTATCAAGATTTCTCCAAGTTGTTTCCAGATCGCGAGATCATCGAGCTGCACGCTAGCCATGAGATCTATCACACCTTCTACGACATCGATGGCGCCCAGATGATTCCGGGGCGCGGTGGTAGAAGAGGCTTCGGACAAGCTGGAGTGGACAACGCAAGCAATCACGCCATCCTTGATGATGACGGCCGCGTTATGGTCCTCATCAATTGGAACTCAGACATGGGTGATGGCTGGGAACACACCTTCGATCAGTGGTATCCCACACAGTATGCGAATTCGGCTTATCAGTTAGGCATTAACTATCTGATTTATTCGCTTACTCATTAAGCAACAAAACCAAGCTTCGCATCTGCTACTTTGAAGGAATCGCCAGCCCGGACAATTGGCCGTCACCATTTCTCTTTTGGATACTCTACCCTTACACATGCGACCATAAAACTGGGGTCTGTCCACATTTTCTCTCCTCATCAATGCTCTGCTAACGACTAGGCAGTCAGATAAAAGAGGTCTAGAATGGCCTACTAGTTAGAAACGTATTGGGGGATCGGATGTTTACAGTAAAACTTATGGCCGGAGCACTGGGGGCAGAACTGCACGGCGTGGATTTAGGCCAAGACTTATCTGCTGAGGCTTATCAAGAAATTCAGCGCTTACTGGTGAAGCATCAGGTTATTTTTTTTCGTGATCAAGATATCAGTCCTGCTCAGCACAAGGCATTAGCAGAGTCATTCGGCCCCCTGCAAACCCACCCCGCTTACGACACCATTGAAGGCTTTCCAGAAATTACTATTTTGGAGAGTACTGCTGAGAAGCCAAGCAAGATTGAAGCCTGGCATACAGATATGACATTCCGTGCGCACCCTCCGCTTGGCGCTGTTCTGTATTCAAAAATTTGCCCTCCTCAAGGCGGGGATACATTGTGGGCTAGCACGACCGCTGCTTTTGATGGTCTATCTGAGGGGATGCAGAAATTTCTCAGCGAACTAACGGCAGAACACGATTTCAGTCATGGCTTTAAAGAAAGTTTGGCAGAACCAGGTGGAAGGGAGAGACTGGCCCAAGCGGTAGCCGATAATCCACCGGTTCAACATCCAGTGATTCGCACACACCCAGAAAGCGGCAAGAAAGTTATTTTTGTAAACTCACTATTTACCACTCGCATTCTTGGTGTTGGTCAAAAGGAAAGTGACGCCTTATTGAACTTTCTGTTCGAGCATGTAACCACGCCAGAATATACCTGCCGTTTTCAGTGGCAACCGAATTCTATTGCGATCTGGGACAACCGCAGCACGCAACACAAACCTATTAATGATTATTTTCCAGCGCACCGAAGGTTGGAGCGCATTACCATTGATGGCGATATGCCCTATTAGTTCAATCTGCAATTACATTAGCTCGCTACAAAATCCAGAACCCAGCGTGCTACTTGAGAACTATCTGTGTCCTGCTGCAAAGTATCTACGGCTGCCAGGTACACAGACTCCCCCAGAATTTCCCTGCGCATATTGAGCAAGCCTAGGGCATAGCCTTTATCAAATTCGGCGTGCCCCTGAAACGTGAGGATATGCGTCCCTACCTGCGTCATAGCTATTGGGCACGCGGCAGTGCTGGCAAGCAATTTCGCTCCTACCGGCATTTCCTGCACCTGGTCTTTGTGATTTGACAGGATCTGGAACTGCGCAGCTGCGGGCCCGTAAAAAGCAGCGTCGGCTGTCAGTTCCGCCTTGTGCACACCTACGCACCAACCCTGATTTGCCTGGCGAGTTTTACCACCCAGTGCTTCGGCAACCAGTTGATGACCAAAACAAATCCCAACAAGCTTTTTCTCGGCAGCGTGCAGCTTTCTAACAAAGTCTTTTAGTGCATTAATCCAGGCGACGTCGTCGTAGACACTGAGCTTGCTACCGGTTATTAGATAGCCATCAACTTCATCGAGATCAGCTGGATACTCACCATTCATTACTTCATAAGTGACAAATTCAGTGTCAGGGTCTACTGCCATTAGAAGTCGTGAGAACATGTCAGGGTACTCGCCAAACTCTGCGACAAACTCTGCTTTAACAGCATCGGCATTTAGAATTCCGATCTTCATATTAACTACACTTCCTCAAACAGTTTTCAGATGAAAAGATTTTGCCCGACTTAACTGCAGATAACCAAGCTTGGAAAGTGCGGCGCCGCGACCCGTATTCTTAACCCCTGTCCAGCATAGAGCAGGGTCAAGATAGTCACAGCGGTTCATAAACACCGTGCCCGTTTGCAGCCGATCACCCAATGCTTCCACAGCGGTTTGATCCTGCGACCACAATGACGCAGTCAATCCCAAATCGCTGTCATTCATAAGCTGCAACGCTTCTTCGTCATTTTCTACAGACATGATACCAACTACCGGCCCAAAGCTTTCTTCTCGCATCACTGACATACTATGGTTTACATCCAGCAATACCTGAGGTGCCAGATAGGGGGAATTCTCTCGAGAGTTAACGAACAGCTTCGGATCAATGCAGGCCTGTGCGCCTTGCGATACCGCCTCACTAATTTGCTGACGCACCCAATCTGCCGCTGACGTCCTCACCATTGGACCCAGTGTGGTTTCGGCTAGCAGTGGGTTAGCAAGTGTGTAATTTTTAACTTGTTCCACATACGCTTCAACAAACTGCGGGTAGAGTGACTTCTCTACATATATTCTTTCGATGCCACAACAAGATTGTCCCGAGTTAAAAAAGGCGCCGTCCACCAATTCATTCACACAATAGTCCAATTTTGCATCAGAGCGGACGTAAGCAGGGTCTTTTCCACCTAACTCCAAACTGAGTCCAAGAAAGGAGCCTGCCGCCGATTTTTCTATTTTTTGTCCAGCTGCGACAGAGCCGGTAAAACAAGCAAAGTCTACGACCGAGCCGCCTATTATCTTGGCGGTGCTGTCATGACTCAGATACAAACACTGCAGAACACCTTCCGGAAGACCAGCCTGACGAAAAGCACTAACAAAATGCTCGCCGCATAGAGGAGTTTGCGCGGAAGGCTTCAGCAGAACACTGTTGCCTGCCATTAATGCTGGAAACACCGAGTTCACCGTAGTTAACAACGGATAATTCCAGGGGGCCACGGTAAGCACCACTCCTAGAGCTTCGCGCCGAATAAAGCGTTCAAAACCTGGCCGCTCCTGAGGCCGCTCATCAGCTAGGGCTTGTTCGGCGATGCTGATCATGTGGCGCGCGCGTTCCGCGAGGCCGCCTATCTCAGAGCCACCGTAGGCCAAGGGCCGCCCCATCTGCCAGCTAATCTCCTCCGCGATCTGCGCTCGATTGGATTCGAAATACTGTACTGCTAACTCGCAGATGGAAGCTCGCTCGGCAAAACTTGTTGCCTGCCACTGTTTTTGCGCTGAGCGTGATAAAGCAATAGACTGCTCTATCTCTTGCTCGGTTGCCAAAGCTCGCTCAACATAGACTGAACCGTCTATGGGAGAAATTGTTTGTAGAAGGGTATTCTCTTGGTTGTGACTCATTAACCGACTTAACCTTATTCAATAAAATGAAAGAACTCAGAATGACGCATTATATCGAACACCCGCTTAGAGAACACCTACTTAAAGAAAACTTGCGATCAGGATTTTTTACTAAATTATTGGCCAGCCTGTGCCTAGTTATAAGCAGTTTTCCCTCCAGCGCGGCAGGAATTGACGCCACCATCAATGCGGCGATGACGCCTATTACAGAGGCAGTAGCCGGGTTCATATTCTTTGAAGTTAATGTGTTTGGCAATCAACTGCCATTAATTATTCTTTGGCTAATAGGTGCGGCAATTTTTTTCACCTTCTATTTCAATTTTTTGAATCTACGAGGTTTTAAACACGCGTTCCACTTATTACGAGGCGACTACAGCAAGCCAGGACATAGTGGCGAGCTTAGTCACTTTCAGGCTCTTACAACGGCTGTATCGGGTACGGTAGGCATAGGCAATATGAGCAGCGTCGCTATTGTGATCACCGTCGGCGGCCCGGGTGCAACCTTTTGGTTAATAGTTGCCGGCTTGTTAGGCATGTCAACGAAATTTGCCGAATGTGTTGCTGGGGTCAAATACCGCAAGGTTAATTCGGACGGGAGCATCTCAGGCGGCCCCATGTATTACCTGAAGCAAGGTCTGCAGGAACGAAACCTGGGCTGGCTGGGCACGCCCATGGCCTATTTTTACGCCGCGTCCATTGTCATTGGCTGTCTCGGTATCGGGAATATGTTTCAGTCTAATCAAGCCTATCAGCAATTCGTAGTTGCCACCGGCGGCAGTGACAGCTTCTTTGTCGATAAGGGCTGGCTGTTCGGTGCCGCGCTTGCTGTTATTGTCGCGATTGTGATCATCGGCGGCATTAAGAGCATAGCTAAAGTTACTAGCAAGTTAGTCCCCTTCATGGCCGTCGCCTATATCATCGGCTCACTGCTAGTCATTCTTCTTAATGCCGAGAGATTACCCTGGGCGGTTACGGCAATTGTCACCGAGGCATTTAATCCAAGCGCAATTACCGGCGGTATGCTGGGCGTAATGATTATGGGGTTTCAGCGAGCCGCGTTTTCCAATGAAGCCGGACTCGGATCCGCTGCTATAGTGCATTCTGCGGTGCGTACTAGTGAGCCGGTAACCGAAGGCTATGTTGCCTTGATGGAGCCGTTCATAGATACGGTGGTCATTTGCACACTGACCGCACTGGTAATTCTGACCACCATCTATGAACCAGGCATGGCGGGCAATGGCATGCAGGGGATAGAGCTCACTTCTCAAGCATTCCATAGCACCTTGGGTTGGTCTACGGTGCCCCTCTCGTTCATCGCCATTCTGTTCGCCTTTTCGACGATGCTGTCCTGGTCTTACTATGGCTTAAAGGGTTGGACCTACATATTGGGAGAATCTAGGAATACAGAGATTGTTTTTAAGATACTTTTCTGTGCGTTTGGAGCCTTAGGCTGCATGATTCAACTAGATGTAGTTTTGGAATTTTCCGATGCTCTAGTTTTTGTTATAGCCTTACCGAATATACTAGGTCTCTATATTCTAGCGCCGGTAATTAAGCGAGAATTGAAGAACTATCAGGCGCGTTTGAAGAGTGGTGAAATTAAAAGTTCTCGCGATTAGAGAGGCACACCCGGGAAAAGACCGGCACTGACGACTTAATGACTATCACGCCGAAGAGGAAATTCTGAGACACTCATAAAATACTTTGCACGTCTTATTAGGCCCCTACTCCCTTATTATCGCCCCTTCTATTCTCACCCCTAAAGCATGGCCCAATGAATGTCGTAATATTCATACTACTATGTAGTCTCAGGAGGATTAAGGCGATAGAGAAGCCACTAGATGAGTGTTTAGGCGCTTATCTTGCGTCAATAGCTTTTCTGAAAACCTACTGATTTCTTCTTAGGCGAATACCGAACTGTGCGGCTTTTGGCGAAACTGGGAGAATTTTTCCAGAGTGATGTTGACGATACTGTGCACGCGTTACTTGCTCCTCAGCAACAATGCGATGACATTGTGGTATACGTATTGAGCATCAAAGTCGATATCGTCGAATTGTAGATCGAGCCTAAGGCCGCACTTTTAGGGGGATTTGGTGCAGTCACCCAGCCGTACTGGTTTTGCCAGTTTGTTAGACTTGCCTAATGCCTTTCTTAGGGCAAGTGGCAACCAATAATGAAAATTCACATGTAGAAAAATACTTTTCCCCCGAGAAGAGGCTATGAATCAGAAAATAGAGCTAGCCCTGTCAGCGAACGAGGATTTTACTCGCTCTATGATGGATACCGCTGCTGTCGGCATGATAACAGCTGATGAGCAAGGGCTAATCAATTCATACAATTTGATGGCGGAATCGATGTTTGGATATTCTGCAGCAGAAGCCCTGGGCAGAAATGTGAGCTTGTTAATATCTAAGCCGTTCGTTGATGAACACCAGAATTACTTGGAACAAATTGAACAAATCGGCGAGAAGCGCATTGTAGGTGTAGGACGCGAAGTCACAGGCCTACGAAAAGACGGGAGCACCTTCCCACTGCGATTAGGTGTTAGCAAGTTCTCATTACACGAGAAGAATGTATTCACTGGAGTTCTAGTAGACATTACCCGAAACAAATGGGACGCGAAACAGCTGATAACCGCAAAGGGAAAAGCCGAAGAAGCAATGCGCATAAAAGCCGATTTCATGGCGAGCATGAGTCATGAACTTCGAACTCCACTGAATGGGGTACTAGGCATGTTGGAATTATTAGAACACGGCTCTCTTGAAGAGAAACAGAGAAATTTTGTTAAAACCGCCTTCGTGTCCGCCAAATCTCTACTAAAAATTGTCACTGGGATTCTAGATTTTTCCGAGAGCGAGGCAGGTCAGCTAGAGCTTGACTACAGAAAGTTCTATGCGCGCCAAATGTTTCATAACTGTTTTGAACCGCTATTAATAGAAGCGAACAAAAAGGGCCTTCAATTAGAATATGTCTTGCCTGATGAATTACCAAAATTTCTGCATGGCGACCCCTTACGATTAACTCAAATTCTGTCTAATCTAACGGACAATGCAATTAAATTTACTACGCAAGGTGAAATCAACATCTTTGTTTCGATAGCCAGAGAGGCTGAAGAACATGTCTCTTTACGCTTTCAGGTACGAGATACGGGCATAGGCATTCCAAAGGAAAAATACGAAAACTTGTTTGATGCATTTACCCAAGAAGACAACTCGACTACGCGAAAATATGGCGGCACTGGCCTTGGCCTGTCGATTGCTAAGAAGTTAGCACAACTAATGGGCGGCGAAATTGGCATAGACAATAGCGGGCAAAAAGGTGCTAGTTTTTGGTTTACCGCGAACTTCGGGAAATCTAACGAATAGGTAGTAGGTTTTGATCTGCTAGTGCTCTAGAAAACAATACCGTAGTACTCTTAATGTGTTTCAGTCTGTACTAGGCCTCTATTACTAAAGAGCTAATTCTTTGCTCCCACCTCTATATCCCCAGGCTCAGTACTATTTAGAACTAAAACTAGGGTAACTCACCCCAGGTCACACCTTGATCCAGCTCTCAAACCATTGACTTGATTTTTCAATCGTTCTCACAATCTGCTAAAGATCCTCCTGCCGATTGTACGACAGCATTGTCGTTGCGGCGTCCTTACGCCACACTGTAGGTCTCGCTCTGGAATGGAAGGAATTAGAAATGCCGATTATAAGCCGATACCTGCTAGCCCTTGCTCTGGGCCTCTCATTCTGGGTAAACGTTAGTGCTCAAGACATCTCGAGAGAGTCTCTGGGAAGCCCTGGGCCTTATCAAGTTGCCTACTATTCAAACTATCCGGCTGTACCTGAATTTAGTGCAGCAACTATCTATTTCCCTGCCAATAAGGGTGAAGACTTCGGAGGCATAGCCATATCACCCGGATTCCTGGAATCGCAGGAAAATATGAGCTGGTGGGGCAATCATCTAGCCTCTCATGGCTTCGCTGTTCTGACCCTTGATACCAATGAATTACGCGATGACCCGTCTCTACGCGCGGATGCTCTAATGGCTGCAATTGAAGTGCTGCGTAATGAGAGTGAACGCATGGGCGGAACGTTGCGGGGCAAGATCATCAAGGAGCGCATGGCGATCATGGGGCATTCCATGGGAGGCGGCGGCACTCTAATTGCGGCAAATGCACACAGCGCTGAGTTGAAGGCCGCAATTCCCTTCACCCCCTGGCAACCGGACGGTGAGTTTTCTGCAATTTCAGTTCCGACACTAGTCATTGCTGGAGAGAATGATCGCATCGCACCCGTGGCCGACCATGCCTTGCCTCATTTCGAGAGTCTCTCCGAAGACATTCCGAAAATGTATCTCGAAATCAAGGGTGGGGGTCACTTCATAGCCAATACAGATACAGGTGATGATCGGCTTACACCCAATATCGATGTGCACGACCTAGTAGGCAGTATAGCTGTGGCTTGGCTGAAATTATTTGTCGATGGTGATGCCAATTATCGAGAACTTGTGTTTGGGGAAATGCCGGCTAGTGACAGCGAGAGATTGTCAAAATTGGAATTTTCTGAGTAAAGGCGTGAGCACGCTTCGCGTTACGGCGTTGAATGGCTCTTCCTGTGATGGTCGGCGATTAGAAGACCCGTGACATGAAGTCAATGTACTCCGCCCCCTTTAGTTGGTTTGATCATAGAGTGCGTTTTCTGTCAGACTGCTTACTTCCTACAACCAAAACCAATAACGGCGGTAAATTTTGAGCAAAGTAAACAAAGCTGAAATGGAAGCATTTATATCCAGTGAGTTCCCTCAAGCAAGCTTCCTTCTAGAGTCTTTTGATGAAGACTCTGTGACTGTTCGGCGTAAAGTTGGTACAGAAGATTTACGTCCCGGCGGCACTGTATCTGGCCCAACAATGATGGGCCTAGCGGATTGCGCCATCTATGTAGCAATTCTTAGAGAGATTGGCTTAGTTGCACTGGCAGTAACTACAAGCCTGAACATCAATTTCCTGCGAAAGCCTGTAGCTGACAAAGAGCTACTAGGCGTTTGCAAAATATTGAAACTAGGCAAGTCATTAGCAGTTGGAGAGGTAACGATTTATTCTGAAGGCGATGATCGGCCCATCGCGCATTCGGTAGGGACTTATTCGATTCCTCCCAATAAGTAAGTGCCTGTGAAGATAGAGGGTTCACACTAACAACATACAGCCAGAATCCAAACCAAAAAAAACCGCGACCTAGGCCGCGGTTTTTTTAAACTTGCAGAATCAAGCTGCTGAATCGTAAGCAAATAGATCCGACTAGGGCTTCACTGCGTTACTGTCACAGTCATAAACGCATCATGATAAAGCCCGCCGTCATCACCGCGGCCCCACAAGATATACTCACCAGGCTCATCGAAAGAGACAGTAGTGTTGATCATGCCATCTTCGGCAATCTCGGGCGGTGACCATGATAATCCCCATGCCGAATTTGAACCGGGTCGAGTATCTTCCCATGACTTAGGCTGAGGCGGGTCGAAAGTAACCTTGCCAGCACCACGATAGACGTTCCAAGACAGGAACAATCCATTGATCTTCTGAACCGTCGGCTTCCACGGAATATTCAGCGCCATCTGCTGCTGAATCATCTCTTCAGTTGTACCCTCGCCAGCACGAGCGGCAAACGCTCGGATGCTGTCGACGCTACTTCTTGCTCTTGGAACACCGTCATCTGTCAGTTGAGTCGTGAAGCTCAGTGGTTCGCCAACGCGAACACGGCGCACATGCTCACCGTTAACCATGTCGCCTTGAAGGGTTGTCACCGGCGCAATATTCGCTCTGGACTCTGGGCTGGATGTGCCGGCTCCTAAGGAGCCAGTCTCGGAGGCGATAACCATATTATCTACGAGATAATCGTCCTTCAGCGTCGCGTAGGCGCGGCGTGTCACACCGTGGACTGTTAGCTCCCAAACCAACTCCCGGTCGCCCCAGTCAGAGGGCACATTCACTTCAAAGGTAAAGCGGTTCCGGCGCGGCAGGAAATGGGTTGGCTGACCGCGGTCAGCTTCTCCAGGTGAGAAATTATTATTCTCGCCAATTTCTATATCAGGCTCCTCCTCCCAGTTTTCGTTCATGTAGCCAAACATGAAGTTGAAAGTGCCATCTTCAAGCGGACGCCAACCTTCGTAGGCCACTTCGATATTCTTGCCGAAGTTGTAGGACTGAGCCTGGACTAATGTTGCGCTTATCAATGTAACTAGAGCGAAGCCAAAAATCATGGCCTTGCGGGCAAAGCTAGTTGTTAAGTTCATTATCGACTCGCCTCCTGCAGTGCGACATCGTTAGTGACGTCCTGACTAGTCGATGCATTGTCAATTGGCTGAACCAATGGCAATAGACAAAGAGGGCAACCGATTACGTGATCGTTAGGCCCTAGATTCAGATTCCGGCGACGCTTTTCCATTTCTGCAAAGAACTGCTCGTCGGTCATCGTTACGCGAATACCTAGATCGATAAACATATTCGTTACGGAACGGTTGCCCGAACCCTGCCAGTTTCTAGAATCTGGCACATTAGGGTTCGTGTCGGTGTTGTTCATATAACCAACGATATGCAGGATTGTGCCTTTAGGCAGGAGTGGTGCAGCATCATCATCGTAGGCGTAACCGCGAACCCAGTTGTGATCGTAGCCAACACAAGAAAGAGTTTCTACGCTGTAGCCCCAGATCGCCTCAAGGCACATGCGCTCACCCGGAGCATGAAGATGCGGCTCGAATGTCGAGATTTTAGTGTGTTCAGTCAGCGTAGTGTAGGCATGCAACTCTTGGTCTTTCTCATCGCCTCTTATGCTGATGTCAACGCCGTTGCCCTGCGCATTGAATGCGGAGTCCTTAAATTTTGGCTGATAGCCAACAGGATGGAAGCGGAAGCCAACTTCCAAGTGCGCCGTAGTGTCTCTGCCGTTGGAATGCAGATGCACAGAATCCGATACCAGATAGCTGCCTGCCTTTAAGAGTCGGCCTGCTTCATCATCAAAAATATCGGCGTTGCGACCTACTTCGTGTACTGGCCACGCTAGGCCTCGCTCTGCCCGGTTTCCATTTTCGTCGAGGTTCGCCGTGCCCCAAATCATGTGGTGAAAAATGTAGGCGCCGCCAACAGTGTCACGACCATTGTCCGCTTGGTTGTTGACGTCATTCACTTCTACGACCTCAACAGATTTGACCCAGCGATCTTCCGGAAGATCAATGAGCATGCTGTCAATCTCGCCCCACCAATCCGCAGTGCCGGATAACTTGGTCACTTCGTTGCTGACAAGGATAAGATCTGGCTCACCAGCAGTCCATTTTTGACTGTCGTCAAACACTAAGGGTGTTGGTGCGTTTGCTGCATCGCCCTTAGGCGTGCCGGATCTTGCCCAGGCAGATATTGTGGCTATTTCTTCATCGCTTAGAGAAACATCATTCTTGAAATCCTGAATACCCAAGCCTTTCTCGACATACCATGGCGGCATGGCACCGGCACGGTCTCGAATAGCCGTCTTGTATTCAATCAAACCTGCGAAAGGCGCTACTTGATCGTAGCTTACCAATGGCATTGGCCCTACTCCGCCGTCTCGGTGGCAGCCCTGACAGCTGCGTTGCAATATTGGCTCTATATCTTCGTGGAAAGTGACCTCAGTCGCTTGCCCAAATGAGACAGCAGGTGTGGCAAGTGCCAGCAGCAGCCCTATTAGCCCCATTAGTCCTCTAGTGTTAGTTTTTTGCATTACTCTATTCTCCTCAGAATCGATAATCGTTTGTTCGCGCTCGAGCTCAATTACAGCTGAAAGCACGTTGTTTTTTCAAACCTGCCACATCGTTAGTTATACCGGCGCTGCCGGTGGTTATAACTGGTTTTTATTTTAGTTAGTTATCTGGCAGAGTTCTTCGGCTGCAGCACAGAGAAGCCGCACCTAGTGCGCATTATAGTACGATCTCGATGATTGAAGGCATTCGAATTGAGGTAAATTGACACACAAAAGCGACCAGAACCTTATCGATTATTGGAAAAGGCGGGTTTTGTAATAATCCTTTAGTCCGATTGCTAGTGCATTGTAGAGAATGTACTGGAATTGGCCGCTTTGCCGAATAGCCTGTTCCGCTGTAAATTGCCGTCGTATCAATTTGAGCGGTTGATTCCCACTGGCACTAGAGCCGCTCTCGCTACTTGAACCCAACTCACTCCCCTGGGCTCAAAACCTCTCCCGACGCCACCGCAAGCCCCGCGCCATTCTGAAAAGCCACCTCACCATTCACTATCACCACCTCAAACCCTTCGGCGAGTTGCAGCGGATCGGAATAGCTAGCTGTAGCCCGGACAAGGGCGGGGTCGAAGATAATCAGATCCGCGGCCTTGCCCACTTCAACACTGCCTCGATCGGTGACGCCTAGTAGCGCTGCCGCATAAGACGTCATCTTACGCACCGCTTCTTCTAAGGGTAACGCAGCGCGGTTTACCACATACTCCTCGATAATTTTCGCAAACGTGCCATGGCCTCTTGGGTGGAATCCGGTAGGGCTGCCGTCGGAAGAAACGGTAATATTCTCATCCATTAATAATCTGGATTGCAGCTCATCATCCATAATGAAGTAAGCGCCACTGCCGCCTTGCGGACCAATCACGTCGATTAAGATTTCCTCGAAGGGCAGGCCCAACTCCAGCTCCAAGTCGGCTAGTGTTTTCCCCGTGTAGGGATCGGTGGCGAGCAGGGTCGCCTCGGGGCCATTGCGCTGCATTATGCGGTTAACGAGGTATTCTTCCAACTCCTCTCTTCTGTCTCTCAGCGCTACGGCAAATTCCTCATTGGTTTTCGACCAAACCGGAAACAGCAAGGCAAGTCCTGCGTAACTGGCGTTGTAGGGATACACATCCGCACTTAACTCTATGCCCGATTGTCGCGCACTTTCGATCACCTCTAAAATTTCTTCGGCGCGTGCACTACCCTTGCCATAGACTGACTTCAGATGAGAGATATGTACTCTTGCATAGAGACCTTGGCTCAAGAGTTCATCAATAGACTTTTCTAGCTGATCATCGTCTTCGTTGCGCATATGACTCATGATGACGCGGTCTCGACTGCCTACCACTTTCGCCATTTCAACCAATTCAGATTCTGAAGCATGCAAGCCTGGGTTGTATTCCAGCCCCGTACTCAATCCGAAGGCGTGGTCCAAGGAATCGTTCAGCAACTCCAACATGCGTTGAATCTGATCGGGGCCTGGAGCTGGGTCCTGTCCTATCCCTGCCAGTTCACGCAGCGTTCCATGCCCGACGAACATAGCCAGATTCACACCAATACCGTTCTCGCGCACCTGCCTTACCCATTCACCCAGATCGGCCACATTCGGACTGTCACCGTCTTGACCGAGCGTAATAGTCGTTACGCCCTGAGCGAGGAAGTTTTCAAAATCTGGAGTCTCTAAGGGGTCGCCGTGAGAGTGGACATCAATGAACCCTGGCGCAATGACTTTGCCTGTGGCGTCTATAGTGTTAGTTACCGTAGCGTCCAGTTCTCCGGGCGCGGTAATTGCTGCAATAACACCCTCTTTAAGATAAACATCGGCCGCCCTGGCCGAACCTCCTAAGCCATCAACGAGTTGTCCATTGCTTATTACGCTGTCAAATTGAACCGGCTCATTGCTAGGCGAATCACTACAAGCAAACAAGCCTATTACGATAAAAAATCCAAGACCTGACTGGCTTAATCTCTTTGGCATTACTAACCCTCTAGCGCGGTTCGAACTTTTGTTTAATTGATAGCCTCAATGAAAGGGTCAGAGTAAATACAGTTGTTTTATAGCGCGATCAGCCAATGAATCCATAGCACTGTGACCCCTTTTATTCTTCACCCCTTGATTCTAGCCTACTAGTCGTTAACTTCCCCAAAGCCCTCAGGTGGTCTTCTATGCTTAGTTTTTTGCTCGTACGCATAAGCTAATTCTATTAGCAGGCCTTCCGAATAGGGCCGGCCTACAAGTTGAAGGCCAGCAGGCAATCTGTTTTGCCAGAAACCCATTGGTATTGTCACGGCCGGCAATCCCGCATCCGGCGCCAAGCGCTGATTATTATCCCCGCGGTATTCTTCATTCGCCAACTCAATATGGGCAGGGGGATTTGACCAAGTTGGGAAAACTAGGGCATCAACCTGCGCAGCATCCATCGCCTCTATCGCGTTGGCGAGCAATTGATTGCGCTCTGGATGATTGGGCCAGGTAGGACACGGCTCTTCCCATTCATCCGGAACCACATCCAACGGATTCAGTGCATAGAAATCAAATGAACCTCGAGTTTCTGGAGCAATTTCTCCCGTTTCCAATACTGTGTTTACGTCCAATAGAGGGGGATTCTCAAGAGAATTAAAATATTGGCCAACGTCATATCGAAACCTACCGCAAAATGGAATCTGATCGCTTAGCACCTGAAAATCCTTAATCTCAAATGGATCTACAATAATGGCTCCCGCAGCAGTCAAATCGCTAAGCGCTTGGGAAAAAATTGCCTTTATCTCTGGGTCAGCATCTTCGTGGTCGACCAACGATCTAAAGACTCCTAGGCGCTTTCCTTCAAGCCCATCGGCATTCAGAAAATCTAGATAACTCTCTTCGCGCTTGTCTGGTAGTGTTAAGGAGTCTGCCGGATCGAAGCCGGCAATAACGTTAAAGAGGCGAGCACCATCCTCAACAGTTCGCGCCATTGGCCCCGCAATATCTCTATCGAAAACTAACGGTATTACACCATCGCGACTAGTCAAGCCTATGGTGGAGCGGATTCCAAATAATGCTAGATGCGAAGAAGGCCCCCGAATGGAGTTGCCCGTATCACTACCCATTCCCGCCACGCCAAAACTTGCAGCTACTCCAGAGGCGGTTCCCCCAGAAGAGCCCGCAGGAACGAAGTCGACATCGTAGGCATTTGCTGTACGGCCATAAGATGAGGAAACTGTTTCTCTTGGACTAAAAGCCCATTCCGCCATATTGGTCTTAGCGAGAACGATCGCACCTGCTTCGCGTAATTTTCGAACCATAAAGGCGTCATCGGGTGGAAAGCTGTCTATCAAAGCGATAGATCCACCTGTTGTAACCATGTCATGCGTATCGAAATTATCTTTGATAAGCAGTGGAGCACAAAACAGCTCGGGCATTGCCTCGTTTCTGCTCACTGCTAGGTCGATTGCGTCAGCTTTCTCCAGTGCTTTAGGATTTACCTGCGTAATGGCATTGACGTAGCGAGATTGGTCATAGGCCTCGATACGTTGTATGTATCCAGCCACGATTTCGTGACACGTGGAGTTCCCTTGCAAGATTGCAGACTGAATGTCGGCTATCGATGCCTCAACGAAATTGAATGAAGGGTTCTGAGGGGTGGTACAAGCAGCGAGTGGCGCTAGTAGAAGTAGCCCTAAGCGCTGCAGCTTGGTTTTTAACATAGTCTATTTCTCGCTGTTAACTTTTCATTCATGGTTAATTGCCCATTGATTTAGAGAAGGAATCTGTCTCTCAGCCTACTGAACCGCTTACTACTCCTGCCATGCGCATAGACCAAGCAAATCCGAAATTTCCCCTTCGATTGTCTCCGGCAAGACCCTCTTTTCAACTCCATCCTCACAAATTAAGACCGTGTCAGAAGCTCCCGCCATATCCAAAAGTATTTGATCAAGATGGCGGTATTGCACATCATGACCACCATTAGGATAAGTCCTCACCACCACTTCTGAATTTGGGTAGGCAACAAGCCAATCGCTAGGACTCACAGGACCTAAGACCTCATCTTTCAATCCCAGATAGACAAATACAGGCACACTGATATGCGCCGAATCCATCGCATTTTCAGTGCAATACAAATTCAATTCATGCATTAGCGGGCCGGGGTCTGCAGATTGGCCTCGCAGATTGTGCGCCCGCGCCGCCTCATCAAACGCGGTATCTTGGAAGCCTTCTATTCTGTGCAGCGGACTATCATCAGGAAAGCCAAAGAATTGCATTGGGTATCGCAACATCTCGCCGTAGGGACTAGGTGCATTGCTGCTACACCGTTGAGGGTTGCCTATTGCGGGACTTGTGGCAGCCATATGGATAGATAGCAACCTATCCGCATTGCTTTCCGCAATTTTTGCTGTGTAGGGTCCTCCGCCAGAAATACCAAACAGCGCAAATTTTTCTATATTCAAATGGGACAACACCTGCTCTACGTCGTCAACGTAGTCTGCCATGGTTAGAGTCTCATCAAATGCGGTTTGCCCAAACCCATTTCTCTCAACGGTTATGAACCTAAGATTCAGATTGCGGCGCATCGTTTCCAAAAAATCCAAAAGTCTAATCACACGCACAGACGTACCGAGACCGCCGGTAAATATGACTGGAATCCCATTCTCATTTCCGTCATCTATAAAATGTATATTACGTCCATTATCGGAACGCAATTGCTCAACTGTTGGCCCCAGGCTATCGAATGTGGCTTGCAGAGACGGTTGAGCCACGGTTGCAGTGACTGATATGGCGAAAAAAAGAGAGCTTATTCCTACCAGTGATTTTCTTACTACTTTCTTGCAATTCGGGGAGTACATATCTGTCAGCTTCTAGTTAGAAATCGGAGTAGAAAAAGAGCAATCACACTCTAAATTAAGACCACGCGCTCCTTATTGACTTAATTCTTTCGCCACGCGATACAGAAACTCATAGCCATCGTACAAGGACTCTTTCAACAGCCTCTCGTCCTGACCGTGTATGCGCATATCGTTACGATCCACGAATAGACCCGACGTGCCATAGGTTGGAATGCCTGCGCGGCGCATGCGTGCACCGTCAGTTGCACCGGTAGACATGGTCGGCATCACCGTAACGCCCGGCCACATGGTTTCTGTGACAGTTTCCACCGCCGACATGATTTCTTCCGACAGAGGAGAAGGGTCGGTGATGGAACCGCCACCGCGGTACTCAACCAAGAGTTCTTGGTTATCCACTACCGCAATCAATGTCTCCAAGACATCTTGCGGGTCGGAGCCGGGCAGCATGCGCACGTTCACGTTCGCGACTGCAGTCTGAGGCAAGGCATTCGGAGCATGACCTCCATCTAACAGCGTTGCTACAGCCGTGGTACGCAGCTGCGCATTGATCGCTGCCTCGGCGCTCAATCTATCTAGCGAATCTTGCGGAATAGGTGATTCGAGTAGTGCGCGAAAGTCGGCAGCGCGTTCACCGGTGTTGATCTCCGCCTGACGCTGGAAGCTAACCCGCATCACGTCGTTAAGCTCGACGGGAAATTTGAAGTCACGAATCTTTAGCAACGCCTCGGCCAAGTCGTAGATGGCATTATCATCTCTGGGTAGTGAGGAATGCCCGCCTGGATTCTTCGCTGTTACTCGAAATGTTGCATAGATCTTCTCAGCTATCTGGATAGAGTTCGCCAGCGGCTGACCATCTTGCAGGAGGCCGTAGCCACCCTCGTTGATTGCGAGCGCGCCCTGAATCAAGCCCGGGTGATTTTCCAAGAGCCAGCCGATACCGTTGCTGCCGCCGCTCTCTTCGTCGGAGGTTAGAGCCACGACGAAGTCTCTATCTGGCACATAGCCCTCTCGCTTGAAGCGTATGAGGTTCGCGATGAAGATTGCACCCATGGCCTTGTCATCGATGGTGCCACGGCCGTAGTAGTATTCCTCATCTTCATTCAGTACGAAGGGATCGAGATTCCAGTCGGCACGCTCTGCGGTGACTACATCCAGATGCGCCATCATCACGATGGGCTCCTTGGCGCCGGTGCCTCGTAAACGCACAACGACATTGCCCTTATGTGGCAAGGCGCCGCCGATAAAAATATCCTCCGCTGGAAAACCTGCTGCCTGCAGCCACGCCGCCATGCCCTCTGCCGCGATGGTATTGTTCTCCTCGTCTATCGTGGTCTTGTACTCGATCAGCTCTTTGTAGATCTCGTACAGCAACTCCCGATCATCCTCCGGAATCGTCCGCTGCGCGCTGGCAGTTTGAACGACCAGCAGGCTCAACACAGATAGTATCGTTAGGAAATGCGTGCTTATTCGGATTCTCATTGTCTTGTTCTCACCGTATGCGTATTGCTATTCGTGAAGGGTCAATTTAACCTTACTAAGGTTCGCTCTAGTTTTCTAGCATCAGCGGCTACATAAGTAGATTCTCGAACTATAAACAGCGAACTCCCTGCACCTAACGCTCTGAACAGGACATATTCTAGAAATGTTGGTTTCCATTCTCATAATTAGCGGCTTAGTCGCCCTCACAGTAGTCATTCATTACGAGATGCTACGGCTACTCTGGGTCTATATTCCAAGACTCCAGATGAAACATCGGGTGAGAGTAATCATCGGGGTTTTCGGCACTATCTGCGCTCATATCATAGAGGTCTGGATATTCGGGCTCGCCTTCTATCTGATGATAGCCTACGGAGACTTCGGCGCTCTAGAAGGCAACTTCGACGGCAGCCTGACCGATGCGGTGTACTTCTCGTTTACGAACTACACGACCCTGGGCTACGGCGATATCGAGCCAGGAGGACAACTGCGATTTCTGGCCGGCATGGAGGCGATAACAGGTCTATCACTTATTACCTGGTCAGCATCCTTCATGTTTATGGAGATGATGAAATTCTGGGAGGAGTAGCCGAGAATACGTTATAGAATCGAATAATTAAAAAAGGGGCCACATGGCCCCTTTTTTAATTATTCGTCAATTCACTTACCAATGAGCTTATTGCTCATCCATCTCCAGTCGGCGTGCGCCAGCCAAGATGCCAGGCAGTCCGTAGTTACCTTCATGGCAGGCATACTCGTAGGGCTTAGTGTCTGTAGCATTGAAAGCCATCTCGCCGCTCCAGGCTTGTGTGTAGAAGTTCGGATCTCTGACCTCGAACTCATACAGGACCTGTTCATCGGAGAAGCGGCTAAAACGCTCTATCACTACTCCGTCATCTGACAGCGCCGCAATATTGCGTGGCGCCTGCTGTGGATGCAGGTTTCTAGTCTCGACTACCAATACATCGCCATCCCAATGCGCGACCGAGTCACCTAGCCAAGGCTTCCAGGCATCTGGACGGTGATCTTTATCGATAGGAATGATGCGCGCGTCGTGTGCCATCTCCACCATGATCATGACGTAGTCGTCTGTCTGCACGATCTGGTACATGTTGTTATACAACACGTTATTCATTGGTGGACCGCCGGTGCTGCCGAATCCGATGAGGCAGCGCTCACCGAGTGCGCGTCCTTCCGGGCCATCATTGCCTGAAAACTTTGCGCGGCCTTCCTGTCTCAGCCTACTTCCCTCCTCGGAATAGGGTATGCGTCCATTCTCGGGATAGGTGATCCAGGAGGTGCGGTATTCGCCTTTGACGTAGCCAAATGCTGAACCTGGGTCTACCCAGAATGCGTTATATCCGCGACCCTGTCCTAGGTCTTTCCCTGAAGGCAGTTCGCCCTGTATCTGACCGTCATCAGTAGCCTGACGTACGTTCTGATGGTGGTTCGCCGTGAGTTCGCCAAGTTGCTCTAGAGGAATGGTGAGCCCGACTTCCTCATAGTTACTGGAACGCTGCATAGTGGTCAACGAGGCGTTGGTCCAGAAGCCCTGCAAATCTGGCTTGCCAGAGGCGGTTCTCGCTGGCTCGTAGTTTTCGGCGGCCATGGCTGAACTGCTAAGAGTAATTGCAGCAATGGTGATTAGTTTCTTGAACGTAATCATTGTGTTAGTTCTCCGTGAGGCTAATGCTCCAGCCTGCGATCTATTTTGAAAGCTCTGTAGATGTAAGCTATTGAAATTAAACCACTACATGGCATTAATCAAGCGCTATTCGGCCAACTGAGCGAGCCATCTGTGACAAATTGAAATGGCCTTAGATGCACTTAGAGCGCATTGTTAGGCTGAAGGCTCGCAGCGCTCCTTGAACCGATTACGCTAGACAGCCGACCTGTATTATCGGGCAACTAACTATGCACAACTTGAAAGAGCGCAGTTTCAACGAATGGCTCGTTATCGAGAGTCAGCGTGGAGAGAAGGATGCGTTCAATACATTGATTAAAAACTGGGAACAGCGCTACTTCTTGTACGCCCTGAACCGGCTGAAGAGTCGAGAGGCCGCAAAAGATGTGGCGCAGGAAAGCCTGATTTCCATTAGTAAGAGTCTGCACAAGCTATCCGACCCCGCCAGCTATCCGAAGTGGAGCTTTCGCATAGTGGAAAGGCGCTGCGTGGACTGGCTTCGCAAGACGATAAGAGAGCGCGAGTTTATTCAGGCACAAGAAGAGGTGCCTGAGATTCCAGTTAGCGACGGCATGGAAGAGAAAATAAGCGTCGAGCAACTGTTGTCTAAGATGGATTCAAGATTAGCAGCGATTCTGAGACTCTACTATCTGGAAGCACTCACGATTCAGGAAATAGCCGAAGTCAGCGACGTTCCAAGCGGCACCGTGAAGTCCCGACTTTTTTACGCACGCAAGATGATGAAAAAATTACTGGAGATTGATCATGAGTAATATTGACGAACAAATTCGCAACGCCCTAGCGGCAGAAGATCAGAAAGCGATCGATGAAATTGACGACAGTGCCGGCCTCTTCGAATTGATAGGCCTTACCTTCAAGGGAAAACAAGCCTGGCTAAGCTACTACATGTATTTTCTAGGCATCGTTGTAGCAGCCGCGTTCATCTACTTTGTAATTCAGTATCTGGGAACTTCCGATATTAAATCCAGCCTCAATTGGGCTCTTTTGATACTTGGCTGTGGTTTCTTTCTCACCATGCTAAAAATTCTAAGTTGGCAGCAAATGCAGAAGGCCGAATTAATGCGCGAGATTAAACGACTCGAGATGCGCATCATGTTGGCTTCGGAGAAAAATCAGCGGTAGAATTTTTGGCAGTGATCACACCTTGCAGGGAAGTAGAATGGTGCTAAGGTTTGCTTTCAGCCAACTGACCGGAGCATCCATGGTTCTCTTAAGTTTTGTCATTTATATCCCACTACAGATCGCGTTCATCCCTCTAGCTATTCTGGGTTTTGTCCTGGTTGGCTATAGGCAGATAATAGTTAGTAAAAGGCTGGGTGTTTCACAAACTGCTATCGAAATTCTCAATGGGCGCTGGACGATGCACGCCTTTGGCATACGTGCCGACGAGTCATGCGCCAAACTCGCCGCTGCACTACCGAATACGTCTGTGTTCGGGCTCTGGCTCGCCTTGTTTCCTTTGTGGCTGAAATTCAAAATATCAGGACAACTCTTCTTATATCCACGGATTCCAGAGGTAGGCGCCGAAGGTATCGCCGATTTTGTTGTCGCTCGCACCCTGTATTTTGACAAGGTTATCGAGCGGGTTATCGGCGAGGTGGAGCAATTCGTAGTGATGGGCGCAGGTTATGACACACGGGCGTATGGCGACTTCCTCAGGGAAGGTGCAACTTTCTTCGAGCTAGACCAAACCATCGTGCAACAGCATAAGCGAAAGACACTTAGGGACTCTGGGATTAGCAGTGAGCACGTACGTTTTGTGTCTGTCGATTTTAGTAAGGAAGATGCATTCGATAAATTAACCGAGGCTGGCTTTGATCGATCTAAGAAAACCCTCTTCCTCTGGGAAGGTGTCACACTCTATTTATCAGAGTCCGAGGTACGCAAAACTATACAAGACGTGCGTACTCACGCACCGGCAGGCAGCACTCTAGTTACCGATATCTACGCCGATCGCTTCATCAATCTTGGCAAAGGATCCGCCGCAAAGAAAACGCTAGACCAGACAGGCGAGGGCCTTGGCTTCAGTTTGTCATTTGCCACTGATTACGAGAAGGCTCTGCAGGAATTTATCGAACCCGAATCGATGACTGTAGTAGAGACTTACTTTTTAGGTCGCACAAACGATAAAGGCCCTTTCATGGTTGTGGCCGAATTGAAGTGCTAGAGAGTTTCGCCAAACTGACGTTTATATCTGCGCTCGCATTAAACGCCTATTTTGCATTAACCCGAAAAGGCTGCTGCTAAACCCCGCCCAACTCACCTGTAGTCAGAATAGGCGACGCATCAATATCTTCGGCGTCCATGAGTACGGCTACTCTTTGCATGGATGCAATGAGATGATGTTGCTCCCAGCGCTCAAGCTTACGGTACTCCCTGAGAAACCCAGCTTGCAATGGCTCGGGTGCCAGTTCGACCATTTGCCTCCCCTTCTCTGTTAGCTGTACTTCTACTACGCGCTTGTCCGCGCTAGATTTCAGTCTAAGGACTAACTCGTTGCGCTCCATTCTGTCGACAAGGTTAGTCACCGTGGCCTGTGAGAGTTGAACTTCTTTGGCAATATTGCTGGGCGTGGATGCGTCGAGCTTCACGATGGCTTCTAGCACCAGCAATTGCGAAGTGGTTAGGCCCGTTTCTCGCTGCAGTTTCTTTGAGTGCAGATCGATGGCTCGGGTAATACGCCGCAGCGCAATAAACAATTCTTCATAATCTTTCATAAGATCTCACTTCACTCGCGGTGCTCTGGCTGGATAGCTTGCTTCGTTTCGCCCGATTTACTTAGACTTCTAACATTCTTCTTTTAATTTGCCTAATTCCAATAGAGTGAAATATTTCTTCAATAATTAGCTAACTAATTGTTTTTAAAGAATATTATCCCACATTTAGTGCGCCAAAGCTCTCCGCCTCCAATTGTTCACTAATGCAATAATACTTTCAATTCGTTATACTTTCGCCCCTTCCATATCCTACCAGCAATAAAAGGTACTTTTATGTTCCGCAAGAAACAGCTACATCTCGCAATCGCTCTGGCTAGCAGCGCTATGATTATCCCCGCTCAGGCGCAAATTGAGGAGATTCTCGTCACTGCCACCAAACGCGAGGAGAGTATGCAGGATGTTCCAGTCGCTGTCTCCGCCTTGACTGAGGAATCACTTGACCAGTTGGGCGTATCCAATTTCGAAGATTATTTGCTGCAATTGCCCAACGTTACCGCCGGCGGCAGCGGCCCCGGCCAGAACACTATCTACATCCGCGGCGTGGCATCTACCACACCAGGACTCACCACCGCTGGAGTTGCTGGCTTAGCACCTAATGTTGCCCTCTATCTTGACGAACAGCCCCTGGCCCAGCCGGGTCGAAACCTTGACGTCTACGCAGCCGACATGCAGCGAGTTGAAGTATTAGCTGGCCCTCAGGGCACGCTTTTCGGAGCAAGTTCTCAGGCTGGTACGGTGCGTCTGATTACTAACAAACCTGAGCTCGGCTCCACCAGTGCCAGCGTCAAATTCGGCTCTGCATTCACTAAAGATGGTGAGATGAGCAATAACGTCGAGGGTGTCATCAACCTTCCAGTTACTGATAGCTTTGCCTTGCGCGGTGTTGTTTATGTCGACAATCAAGGCGGTTATATCGACAACGTCGCGGGTACACGCAATGTAAGCGAAAGTGGTCGCTTCCGACCCGAGGGCACAGTACGCGCCAACGGGCTTCCTGTTTCTGCAGGTCGGGCTGGCTTTCAAGCGGGCTCCGATCTAAGCGGCGTTCGGTTTATTGATGCTGACAACGGCAACCGCGTTGAAGAAGATTTCAATGACGCCACTTATTCCGGCTTTCGACTCACCGGCCTTTGGGAAATTAACGACAACTGGAATTTAACAGTCGGCCACGCGCAACAGGAGCTAGAAACCGAAGGTGTGTTCTTTGCCGACCCCAATCTAGGTGATCTTGAAATCCAGCGGTATCAGGAAGACTCTTTAGAAGACACGTTCAGCAACACCAGCTGGACTCTTAAGGGAATGCTAGGCGAGCTTGAAGTTGTTTATGCAGGAGCCTTCACCGACCGCGAAGCGGATCAGTTAGTCGACTACTCTGACTACCTGTTTGTCGGCCAGTATTTACCTTACTACGTATGTGATGGCAGCGTGACATACCCCGGCGCCGCACCGATGGGAACCTGTCAGGCGCCTAACCTGTTTGTTAAAAGCAACACAGAGACAGAGATCAGTACCCACGAGTTGCGATTCGCGACCGATCCAGACCGGGCCATTAGCGCTACATTTGGCGGTTTCTATAGCGACCTCGAATTACAAGAGCTGAACAGCTTCACTTATCCTGGTTCGACCGAGGCGATAGCCTTTAATGGCGAGCGCGGTTTCGGCCCTAACTTCTCCGCTCAAGGCGCGACAGTCAGAGATACTGGCCAGTGGCCAGACGGCGTGATCTTTCGCAACGATGTAGTGCGTACTGACGAGCAGAAAGGGCTGTTCGGTGAGGTGACTTTCGACTTGAGCGAGCAGTTTAGTGTTATCGCCGGAGCGCGTTGGTACGACATCGAGGTCGACCTTAAAGGCAGCGCTGCTGGCTCGTTCGGTAACTTCGGTGCAACGACAGACAATAACGCCGGCAATAATTTGGACAACCTATTTAGCAACCCTAATCCTGACACTGCTTCCACCGACGGCACCATCACCAAATTCAGTGTGAACTGGACGCCGAATTCAGATACTTTGGTCTACGCGACCTACTCTGAAGGCTTCAGACCTGGACTACTTAATCGTCCTGGTGGCGCGTCTAACGCAGCCGGAACTTTTACGGTACCCTTCGCCATCGACACAGATGATCTGACAAACTACGAGATGGGTTGGAAGATGGACCTGTTGGACTACACGCTACGCTTCAACGGCGCGATCTTTTTCTCTGAAATTGAAAAACTACAGACGACTATTTTCGATCCTAGCATCACCAACCTGTTCTTTTCTGACAACGCAGCGGATGCTGAGGTTAGCGGAATTGAAGGTGACTTCATCTGGACCCCGCCTTCAATCGGTGGACTGACAGTGACTGGTGCGTTCTCGTTTCTAGACACTGAAATCACCAAGGTGATCACACCTACCAACGACGTTATCATCGGTGATTCACTGGCCTTTGCTCCGGAGGTTCAGTTTAACCTGCGCGCACGCTACGAATGGGACATCGGCTCTGGACGTATAGCACATGTTATGCCGCACGTGACTTATTCCGACGAAGCCTACAGCGACATTATCACAATCAACCGCGATCGCATGGATAGCTGGGTCATGTTTGGCCTGACAGCTGGCATTAGCAACGATGAATGGTCGGTGGATCTCTTCGCCGAAAATATTGGCGACGAGCGCGCCGAAATCGCAGGCTCGTTTATTTACGATCGCCAGCGCGTGACTTATGCAAGACCGTTCACGGGCGGAGTCCGAATCGCCTACGACTTTTAGGCAACGATGCACTGCTCCTTCTTAACTTGTCATAAATCAGGCACCCCTCGGGGGTGCCTGTGAGTTTATCGACCCCGAAAAACCCAAAAGCCGAATTAAGCGAGCTCGCCAGCGGCCTTGAGGGCGCTCAGAAGCTAATCCAGGGTCAGCAATTTCCTGCAGCTCTTGAAGCTTTGCAGTCACTATTAAAGTCAAAACCGGACGAACCGGAGGCGCTTTACATGAGCGCCGTCTGCCTTCGTTACACGCAGCAATACGAAGCCGCTCTTGCATCTCTTTCTCACCTAAAGTCAGTACAGCCGGAGCACGGCCGCGCCCATCAGGAAGAAGGCTACAATCAGCGCGCCCTAGGCAATAAAGAGAAGGCGTTGAAAGCCTTTGACCGCGCCTGCTTCTACAATCCAGCGCTGGAAGCTAGCTATCGAGCAAGATTAGAGCTTCATAACGAGCGCAACGAGCCTGCTCGGTTGACGCACGTGCAAGGTCAGCTAAAAGAGCTACTCGCCTTGCCAAAGCCACTGATCGCCGTCATCGATCTCATTTCTATGGGCAAGCTATTACGCGCCGAAGAGTTATGTCGCGCGTTTCTGAAAAAAATACCTCATAACGTCGAAGCCATGCGCCTATTGGCGGACATTGGCATGCGACTCGGGATACTAGAAGACGCTGAACTTCTCTTGCACTCTGCCAGCCTTTTAGCACCCGACAATATCCGCGTACACATCGATTACATTCAAGTACTGCGTAAACGTCAGCAACACATCGCCGCCCAAGAACAGGCACGTCTGCTGCTAGATCGCGAACCGAGTAACCCCCAGTTCCAGTCGCTCTACGCAGTGCAGTGCATGCAGTCCGGCCAGTTTGATGACGCACTGGCGACTTTTGACGAGCTCCTAAAGGTTTTACCAAATGACCCCATCACGCTTACGTCTCAGGGTCATGCCCTCAAGACGAAGGGCGAGTCTGCAAGCGCCATCACTAGCTACCAGCAGGCCATCGCCGCCTACTCGAGACATGGAGAGGCTTATTTCTCGTTAGCCAACCTGAAGACTTATCGATTTAGTGATAAAGAGATGCAGCAGATGCTGGCTCTGCAGCAGGACGACAATCTCTCGTTTATGGAGCGTGTTCACCTCTGCTTCGCGCTAGGCAAAGCCTTTGAAGACAGTAAAAACGTACAACAGTCGTTTGCGTTTTACGAGCAAGGCAATCACTTAAAAAAATCACAAAGCCGGTATGATGCAGACCAGATCACTAAAGAACTGGCACTGCAGCAAGAGCACGTAACTGCAAAGCTACTCACCGACAAAAATGATTTTGGTCATAGCAGCGCAGACCCAATTTTTATCGTGGGCATGCCGCGGGCAGGGTCGACTCTGATCGAGCAAATTCTCTCTAGCCACTCTCAGGTAGATGGAACCTTAGAACTGCCTAATATCCCATCATTAGCACAACGCTTGCGCCGGCATGTCGCTAACGGCACCACTCCGGGCTACCCACAGGTTCTGGAATTACTGAGCCAGAAAGAACTCGACCAGTTTGGCGAGGAGTTTATTGAAGACACCCGCAGCCATCGTCAGGGCGCCCCGCTGTTTATAGACAAGATGCCTAACAACTTTCGCCACATCGGCCTTATTAAACTGATATTGCCAAACGCGAAGGTTATCGACGCCCGACGTAATCCGCTGGACTGTTGTTTCAGTGGTTTCAAACAGCTGTTCGCTGAGGGTCAGGAATTCAGCTATTCCTTAACCGACATCGGCCTGTACTACCGCGACTACATAACCCTAATGGATCACTGGGACAAGGTATTGCCCGGCTTTGTGCTAAGAGTGCACAATGAAGACGTGATAGCAGACTTAGAGGGTGAAGTACGCAGACTGCTGGAATTCTGTGGTCTGCCTTTTGAGCAAGCCTGCATGGATTTTTACAAGACCCAACGCAACGTAAGAACGCCCAGCTCTGAGCAGGTGCGCAGGCCGGTGAACAGCTCTGGCGTCGGCCAGTGGCTAAAATACAGCCCCTTTCTAGAGCCTCTTAAGCAGTCACTGGGCACCGAACTGGTAGCACTATCCTCCAGCGATGAAGCGCTAGCACAAGCGCCGCGACTCAAACCCTAACAGGAAGCAGCACACATGGACCAACACACTCCAGAGGCAATCGCAGGCCCTAAACTGTTCGACAGCGTTTGTCGTCCGGTGTTCTTTATCTCGGCCGGCCTCATCGTGTTGGTGTGCGTCTACGGCGCGGGATTCAGCGAACATGCAGCGGTAACATTTAGCTCTATCCAGAGCTGGCTGGTGACTAATTTTGGCTGGTTCTACATGGCGTCAATAGCCTTCTTTTTTGGCTTCGTGATCTACCTCGCTTTTAGTCGCTTCGCCAATATCAAGCTCGGGCCCGACGACTCCGAACCAGACTACAGCTACGTTAGTTGGTTCTCCATGTTATTCAGTGCTGGCATGGGCATCGGCCTTTTGTTCTTCGGCGTCTCCGAACCGCTTACTCACTTCGCCCAGCCACCAACTGGTGTTGGCGGTACAGCGCAAGCGGCAAGCCGCGCCATGGAAATCACCTTCTTTCACTGGGGGCTACAGGCTTGGTCGGTATACATCGTGGTCGGCCTTTCACTGGCCTATTTCTCCTTTCGCCACGACCTGCCTTTATCGATCAGATCCGCGCTTTACCCACTCATCGGCGAACGTATCTATGGGCCTATCGGTCACACCGTCGATATTTTCGCAGTACTGGGCACCATGTTCGGCGTCGCCACATCATTAGGGCTTGGTGTCATGCAGGTGAACGCGGGGTTGAGCTATTTGTTTGACGTGGAAGTGTCCACCACCGTGCAAATAATCCTCATCGTCTTCATCACTGCCATGGCGACAGTCTCGGTAGTTGCGGGCCTCGATGCCGGCATCCGTCGCCTCAGCGAGCTCAATCTCCTACTTGCCATAGTGATGCTGACATTCATCTTACTGGCAGGCCCAACCGCCACTCTGCTGGGAGCCTTGCTGCAAAACATCGGCGGTTACCTATCGAGCATGGTGGAGATGACTTTCAATCTGCATGCTTACCAGCCTATAGAATGGATGGGTGACTGGACACTATTTTACTGGGCCTGGTGGATCTCTTGGTCCCCGTTCGTAGGCATGTTCATCGCGCGCATTTCCCGTGGTCGCACTATTCGTGAATTCATCATTGGCGTGCTATTGGTGCCCGCCGGCTTCACCTTTCTATGGCTTAGCCTTTTTGGCAACACGGCACTAATCATGGAGCTGGCAGACAATGGCATCAGCTTGGTGAACACCGCGTTGGAAGACTCGCCAACCACACTCTTTATGATGCTAGAGCAGCTGCCTTGGTCCAACCTAATGGCGCTGGTGGCCACATTATTGATTATGACTTTCTTCGTCACCTCATCGGACTCGGGCTCACTGGTAATAGACATCATTACCTCCGGCGGCAATGAAGACCCGCCTGTGTGGCAGCGAATTTTTTGGGCGGTAACCGAAGGCGTCGTCGCCTCGGCACTGCTGCTCGCAGGAGGCTTGTCGGCACTGCAAACGGCCTCAATCATCAGCGCTCTGCCGTTCGCCTGCGTTATGTACCTCATGTGTTTTGGGCTTATCAAGGGGCTGCATATGGAAACCATCAAACGACCCTCTCTACCGGGTACTGCGCCCAGAGTTCCCCAATCTCCCTCACCGAAACACTGGCAGCAACGCCTTCGCGCACTAATTGGCGAGCACCGCCAGCAAGACGTCCGCGACTTTATTGAACAAACAGTAAGACCGGCTATGCAGGCGGTATCTCTACAAATTGATGCAACTCAGCTGCAATCTCGCATCGAAGAAACCGACACTATGATCAAGCTAATTGTCGATCATGGCACCACCACAGAATTTAAGTACGAGATTCGCCTGCGAGAATACGGAATTCCGTCGGTAGCATTCCCCAAACTGCCCCGGCGCGACCAGGAAAAAACCTACTGGCGTGCCGAAGTTTATCTAAAAGAAGGTCCTCAGCAGTACGATGTGGCGGGATATACTCTGGAACAACTGACAGGGGATTTGCTCGCGCAGTTTGAGATGCACATGCAATTTCTGCATGCGAAGCTGTAGTCGAACGGCATCAAGAGAATATAGATTTTTGGCAAACCGAATGTGCCAGATATTGAATCAATGATAGTAGAAAGGGCTAAATATCGCTCAGACAGCAAAGCAACAAAGTTCGCTGCTTATTGATAATATATGATCCCGATGGCTCTACTAGCTAGTAGAGCTTATTAACCGGCGAAGGGCCGAACGACTTCCACGTTCCCTGATGTCTCGATCCGCTGCTGTCACCTTGCGACCAATCGCAAACCCCACCCGGAAATACGTTCAATAACTGCTGGTACTCTTCAGCCGTAAAAGAAATAGCATAGTCTGCCAGGTCGATACGCTTTAACTGGCAGCTCACAATATCGTTCGCCAACGGCGCACCGGCTATCTGTCTTGGTGTTTGATAGCTTGGATACAGCTGACCGCAGCGCGACTCGGAAGCAAACGCCAAGGGCTCTTCAACTAATTCGATAGTCTCGCCAGTAGTATCCCAGCAGCTATCGGTGAGGCTCGCTGGCTTATTGCGTACGACGCGAAATGCAGGATCGAACTCTAGGCTGTCAGCTTGAATATTTCTGATCCAAAAATCCATCTGCCGAAATAGATTTCCTAGGTCATCCTGCCCATCAATGAAGTCCCACTGACCACCCACCTGCATCACATGGTTATCGGCATGGCCGTTCGCGTTAAGCAGTCGCTGTCGCGTCGAGAACTGATGCACGATCATGTGGATGTCACCGCCCTCGCGATGATCGTTGTAGGTTCGGTAGTCGATAACCGGCGTTTCCGCCAGGCCTGCACCACCGAAGAGAATTCTTCCTGACTCTATAGCACGTTTGCGTGCTTGTGAATCCGCTCGGTGCCGCTCTGGCACATGATTCATATCATGGTCGAAGCCACCGATTCCCTGATTTAGGTCTAAGAACTGCTGCGCCGTGATAGCACTCTGATTCAATGCCAACAAACCATACTGTACGCCGACGTTGTCGAGTGGCCGCTGTGCTAGCTGCTGCGTCGGATCGAAAGGATTCGCAGTGGCTCCATATACGTTAACCGTATGGTCATAGACTGTTGCACGGATTCCGCCAGGGTTTGTTTGAGAATACAGTTCATCCGCTAATGCAGGAATGCTGATCTCACCGCCCTGCTCCTCTAATGGCGTGTCGATGTTGTAGAGCGAATCCAAGCGCGCAGCACCACGACTCAGGTTAGCGATAGACTCCCAGACACCGAAACCAGATACGGCACGCTGTTGCTCCTGGGTAAATGTTTCCACGTCGAGCGTACTAAAGTAGTTATGCAGTAGTCGCGAGTCGGCTAGTGTAAAGATGGTGGCGGTCGTTACATCGGGAAAGCTAGAAGAGACGATGATGCCGTCGAACACGCCGGGGTAGTTGTCGGCGGTTTGGTGCGACTGATAGGAACCGCCCGAGGCACCAGTCGCAATCGTGTAGTCCGGCTCACCGTAGTGTTCGATGAAGCGTTCTTTCACCATGATATGTGTCTCGGAGGCTAGTAAGTCATTGCAATTGTGGCCGAACACATTCAGCGTCGCCGATGTCAGCGCATAGCCCTGCTCGAATAGGCCTCGGCGCATTACGCCGCCGGTCCTGTTCCCCTGCTGATGCCAACCGGCACGACAACCGCCGCCATGGGTATACACCAACTTGTCATTCCAGTTAGGGCTTCGGTTCCATGGATCCAGAAATCGGGAGCCGTTTAACGGATTGTGCAGCATCGCTATTTCGTAAATAGCCCGGTTCACCGTGCCCGTTTCCACTCGCACAATATAGGGCTGTTCGACCTGACCCATAACAGTAATTAGGTCCATGTCCTCCGGTAGTAAAGTTTCAGCCTCAAGGAGCAGAGGCTTGAACACCTCATCCAAAGCTGACCAATATACATAGTCAACACGAGTCGGAATCGTGCAGTTCGAATCTAGCGCTCTGCCCAGCGTATCCCCTGCCACTGTCTCGAATTGTTCAGTCTGACAAACGTAGGGCTGCTCATGAGGCCCGGAAATGATTGGTCCGATCGAGGGGTAGTTAGTCAGGTTAAGCGACTCACTCAATTGCGAACTACTATGCTCGACTAATAGAGTGCTGTCCCCTTCCGGCATGTCTGTCAGCAAGGCTTGGAGGCTCATTGCAGCTGTCTCTCTGAAACGGCTGCTAATATCGCTACCGTTGAGGCTCATGGTTAGCTGTGTTTGGTTGAGGGATGCAGCAAATTTGACCTCCACCAACACATCACCTCCGGTGACTAGCCAAGGCTTAGTAGATACAGTACGCAACTGAATTCCCGTGTCGCTGCTTGAATCGATGCTGCTTTGCTCAGCTCCTCCCACATCACCAATGCCTGAGGTTGCGATAGGTTCTTCAGTCGAACATGACAGCAATACGCCAGTTAGAATCAAACAGTGCAGTGTTCTAAATCGCGTAGTGATTGAGCTCGATTGACGAGCCGACTGAGACGGTAGACTAGGGAGAGACATGAGCGCATTCCGGGGGAGTGAGGCGTTATTCTGGCGAGCATTGAAGCCAAAGTAAAGCAATCACGACCTTGCAATGAAGCATACTAATTCTACCAAAAGCAGTGTTAGAATTGGCCCTCGACGCGCTAAGACATCTGTCGAGTAAGTACGGAAAATTTACGGGTATGGAATATGGATGATAAGAATTCGATTAAGATGGTTGAAGTGGAAAAAGATGGCAAAGTAATACAAGTTGCCCTCGATAAGAAATGTTCAAAGTGTACTAAATCTATTTGTTGTAACTCGATTAATCAGAAGATCCCTACTCCGAAAACCAAGGAAGATTTTGACCACCTGCTCTGGCAGATTTCTCATGAAGGCATCAACATCTTCAAAGATGCCGATGGCTGGTTCCTGCACATAGAGACCAACTGTAGTCACCTGTTACCACATGGTGTTTGCGGCATCTATGAAACTCGCCCCTGGGTATGTCGCGAATATGACAACGACTTTTGCGAGTTCGATGAATCTATCAAGGGTGCGAGCGAATTCTTCTTCTCTACGCACAAGAAACTCGAGAAATACTGCCGCAAACGATTTAAGAAATGGGATAAACGCTTCAAGATCTATGAGAGCTAAGCTAACAAGCATATTAGTGCCAACGCGAACATCCCTGTTCGCGTTGGCACTAATTTGTTCCGCACTATCCGCAATTTCCTCCGCACAAGAAAATGACTTCCAGAAAGCCATCGACTCGAGCAGCGAGGCCCTAATATCGCTGGACGTAAAGGCGAGCGGCTGTCTCACCGCGATGGATTCCGACGAGAACTCTCAGGCCGTTTGCGATGACTTTATCAAAGCGATAGATGGCGAGCTGATGGCGAGCTACCTTGAACAGTGCCGCACTCTAAAGGACTGGAGAGATGAGTACGTCGATCAGGCCGTGACATCAGACCTGGATGTCGACACCGAGAATAACGCAGAGATGTTGAGACGATTAGTCACTATCGAATTCACCTGCGGCGAAAACACCTTGCGTAGCAGAACCCAATTTGTGTTTAGCGCCTTCAACCGGCTAAGAAGTGAGTCCGCTGCGAGCGGAGTTAGTGGACCGAACACAACATTGATAAATCGACAGATTTCGAATGGCCGATTCAACGCGCTGGAGAATAGTGAACGACAGCGCCTTCAGAATGCACTGCAGAATCAACAGATAAGAAGCCTAAGGGAAAGCGAGCGGCAGTTTAACGATTTGGAAAACGAGCTGATCCGCCAACAGATTCAAAATTCAAACCTACCAAACTAAACCTTCAAGCAATGTTAGCCAAACCCATCTCAATAAAGAACGAGGAAGTCGCCGCCTGGTAAGGCAGCCGCGGCGGGAAAGCTGAACTTAGGAATGGACACCTCCTGCGCAAACTCAGCATTCTTGTCTGACCCATCTTCATTGAACAAATGCATATTAAGCCTGCCACCTCGCGTGTGGCTAATGGCCTCACCCCAGACGATCAAGCGATCGCCCTCGGCATTGATAGCCACAGCTGGATTCTTCTGACGTGTTTTGATGAAGGGCTCAGCCACAGGCATCGCATCTTCACCCGAGCCTAGCTGCAATTGATTGATTCGGCCCTCTGTCTCGAAAACCAGCCATTGATTGGCCTCGGCATCAACAGTGATGTCATTGGTGCTGAGCGGACAAGCAGAGAGCTCCCATTCCTGCAAAGCAGATAACTCAGCGTAGCCACCCGATTCGATTGCCTTACCTGCAAACCGCACAGTCAGCGCCTGCATGTGCCGACCCACGCCGTCGATAGCAGAGCGGTAGGCGATGGCGAGCTCATTCTGCGCACCAAAATTTGTAGCTAGGGAACAACAGGCGCAGGCACCGAGTTCCTTATTACCCATCTGTAATTCATCGCTAAACGTTGCGCCAGAATCAGTGGAGATGCGCCCATAGACGGTCCGCTCGTGTTCACGACTCAGAGCGCCCGCGCCCCAAACGATAGCAACCTGTGACCCTAGCGCAGCAATATCGGCACCAGCATCGAGGCCCTCACCGAATTCGTCGACGACGCTCTGCTGCGTCTCGAACTGTGATCGCTCGGTGTTCGAGCGGGAATAGTAGTATTGATTGTCCCCCGGCAGATACCACACCACATGGACTCGACCATCACCCCCGACTGCCATGGAGGCTCTGGCTATCGCAAAGGTACGAATATCATAGGCATTGCTGGATACTTTAACGGGCAAGCCGAAGCGATTCTGTTCCGGCAGATACTGGCGGTAATAGAGATTACCCTCCCGCGCGCTGGGAGCAGAGAGGCGCTTCTTAAAATAGAGCAGATGGATATTGCCACTCTCATCGACAGATAAACGCGGCTGCACACCGCCATCCGGTGTTTCTTGGATATGAATCTCCGCCACAGCGGTGCTACCGAGAAGTAGCGCAAACAGCAAGCAGAGCAGCTGTGGCGCCGTAGATGATCTCGCGTTAGTTACTCTAGTGAATCTGTTCATAGCCCAGTAATCCAAGGGGTTAGGCGGAAATTTCATCCGGCCTGAAGTAGAATAAAAGCTCAAATTAGTGCAAACTTTGCGCACCGTAATCACCGCTGCAGTGATAAGCATCATAGCAGCTAATTCCGGCGATATTGAATCCCGATACCCTCTACTCTAGTCGGGATAGCCGTAAACTAAGGCGCTTCGGCGCAGGATTAAGACATGCAAATTTTGGCGAGCACACTACGTAAGACCACGCTAATTCTACTAGTAGGCGGCTTCCTAGCTGCCTGCTCTGCGCCTGATGAAACCCAGACAGCCGCTACAGCTGATGAACCTGCCTACAATACCAGCTTGGACGTGACACAGATCATGAATCTGGTATTGGAACCCGCTTCGGATATCCTCTGGGATTCGGGCGGATGGGTTCTCGATGCGTCCGGCTATGAAGAGCTCTATCCCACAACGGATGAAGGCTGGGCCTACGTGCGCGCACAGGCGGCGGTAATAGTGGAATCCGGCAATATGCTCGCGCTGCCGGGCAGAGCAGAAGACAACGACGCTTGGATGATCTATGCCGAGGGCCTGAGTGAGGCTGGTATCCTAGCGATGGAGGCAGCGGCCTCCCAGAACGAAGACGACTTCTTTCAGGCAGGCGCGCAACTGTATAGCGTTTGCACAGCCTGCCATCAGGCCTACAATCCCGACATCCTCAATAACTTCGACGACGAAGAAGCAGACTAGAAGTTGATGAGCAGCTCAACGATGAAAAGAGTCACGACGATGGGCGCAAAGCTTCTCTTGCTCGGCGTCTCTCTTTTCTCGCTGCATGCCTTCGGTCACACCATCGAGGGCGGCGACGCTAGTTTTGTCGAGGCGATCGATGGTCCAGCTATTGGACCGTTTATCTACCTCGGTGCCAAACACATGGTCACCGGCTATGACCATCTGTTGTTTCTGCTGGGCGTTATCTTCTTCCTGTATCGCCCCAAGCACGTCGTGCAATATGTCACCTTGTTCGCCATCGGCCACAGCATCACATTGCTACTAGGCGTTCTGGCCAACCTGCAGGTAAATGCCTATTTTATCGACGCGATTATCGGACTTTCGGTCGTGTACAAGGCCTTCGAGAATATCGACGGATTCAAACGTGTCTTTGGCTTCGAGCCAAATACCAAAGTGGCAGTATTTGTATTTGGTCTATTTCATGGCCTAGGGCTCGCCACCAAGTTGCAGGAATTCGATCTTTCCGAGAATGGCCTAGTTACCAATATAATTAGTTTTAACATCGGCGTTGAGATCGGGCAGATCTTAGCCTTGTCCGCAGTGTTCCTGATTCTCAGCGTTTGGAGGACTAGCTCCAGCTATCTGCGACATTCGTTTATCACGAATACAGCGCTGATGACCGGTGGCTTCCTGCTTGCAGGGTTTCAGATTAGCGCTTATCTGTTTCAACCCCCGTTTTAGGTTCATCAATCATCCAATCATTGTAATAAATAGTGGAGTCCCATCGTGGCCGAGATAGATAGCAATTCGCCGCCCTCTTCGAAGAATATTCTTATAGCGTCCGTCATATCTCTTGTCGTTGCGCTAATAGTTCTGTTCAGCTTCATTCTGCCTGCCGAATTTGGTTCTGACCCGCTAGGCACTGGCGAACTATTCGGCTTGAACGTGCTATCTCTCGAAGAAAACCCGCTCGAAGAACAGCTCGTAGTACATAAGACCGACTCCGTGGAATTCATCCTCGGACCTTTCGAATCAGTTGAGTATAAGTATTTGCTGGATATGGACTCATCGATGCTGTTCAGCTGGGTAGCCGATGGCGAGCTGTACTACGACATGCACGCCGAACCTGCTGCCTTAGGCGAGGAATATGCAGAGAGCTTCGAGCAGGGCAATAGCAATAGCCGCATGGGTTCTTTTCATGCGCCCTTTACTGGCATTCATGGCTGGTTCTGGGAAAACCGCGGCTTAAGCACCATCACGCTACAGCTCTACTCTTCTGGCTTCTATGTGAACTCTACGGTGTTCCGAGATGGCGGTAGCTACGAGCGAGAACTGCAGACTGTGACTGACTAGTTTTAAACTAAGAGTTGGTATAGAAAGCTTGAGCAAGAAATTTAGGCAAAAAAAAGCCCGCTGTTAGCGGGCTTTTTTTATTCTTTTCATTAACTCTCGTTAACTATTGACCTGGCTCTGTAGCATCAGTGCCGTCACGTGGCGCACCAGTACCGGATGAACCCATAAACAATTTACGTCCATCAGGGAAAGTGATGTCACGGCCATTCGCACGGCAAGTCGGCTCACACAATCTATCTTTGGACTGGTAACCAGTAACAACAATATCTTCACCTAGAGTCAGTGAGTTACGGTTGATGCCACGACGCAATAGCGTATTTGGCGTACCACCTTCAACCATCCAAGGACCCGGATCGCGCGTTGCTTCAGGATCGTTGTTTTCGATGTGGATCCAAGTGTGAGGGTTGATCCACTCTACACGAGTAATTGGACCACCCAGACGAACTGGAAGGTTCGCGTCGAATTCAGCAGAGAAAGCATGGTGAGCAACCGCTGCAGGCTGGCTGATGGCAACAACACCCAGTGCAGTAACAGCTGCTAATGCTAGTAATTTAATTTTCATACAATTTACCCCATTTATAACTTGAAATGTCTGAGCTTGTTGGAACGAAACCTTATGAAGCCGGCTCATGCCTCGCTCAATACATCAAAATTTCAATTAAGCGGTCAGTTGACCACATTCTAACCAAGGGCTCTGGGTATTTCCAAGCGGAATGCGCCAAAACGAGCCCTTTTTTGATCCAAATCGATCCTAGAAGCCTAATTCAGCCTCTCGACCCTTACGATATCGGCCGTACATCATCTCTTCTACAAATTCTACGCACTTAAACTGTGGTAGCTCGTAGCCTTCTTCTAGGCGACGGTAGATAGGCATCTTGATAGTCCAGGCCTCTTCGAAGAGGTCAGGATCTTCCATAGTAGCCGTGTACTCGATTACGTTATCGCTAACCATCGTGTAGCGCTCGGTAACCTTCAGCTGATAGGTGTGGTAGTTACCAGCTCTGTCGAACCATGTGCGGTCATCTTGACCGGTAACTTCGACTACCCAGGTATCGCCATCCCAGTATCCAAAAGACTGACCCATCCAAGAATCTAACGGTGCAGGACCCGGATCTTCAAGGAACACGTTACGTACCGCGCCAGCAAATGAGTAGGCTATGAAGAAAGCGCTCTCGCTCTGGAAGATCTGAAATGGATGAGGTAAATAAGTGGCTCTTGGCACACCCGGCATATAGCACTTAACCTCAGGATCCATTGACTGCCAGTTTGCAGCATTCTCGTCGCGTTTCGCTAATGCTTCAGGCTTATAAGGGATTGTGCCGCCCTCAACTACGCCGAAGCTAGCTGGAACCGCGCCAACCGCGCCCATCGCAACAATGCTAGGAGCAGGAACCGGCACGAAGTCACCTGGAACAAGCTGGAAAGCAGCTCTTGGTGGCGCTGGCTCTAGATTGTCGTTGGCATTCATCAGCACCTGCCAGATTCCATTGAAATCAGGCTTGCCGTTTGGAGTACGAGGAATATCGCTCATTGGAGCTTCTGCAGCCTGAGCAACTTGAGTTGATTGTGTATCGGTTGTGTCAGCAGGTGAGCAACCTACTACGAGCACTGCGATCGCTAGGAGCAGCCATTGAATCTTCATAATTCTACCTTTATTGTTTTGTTAGAAATTCTCTCCCAAAGGAGCCACGATATAACCACTTGGGTTGGGGTGTGTCAAGCCAAACGCGCCGAATCGTCTAGGCTGGGGCCATAAAAGGGTAGCCGGCCCAGAGGCGCTAATAGCACCCCAGATACACACCCAAATATGAGCAAGATTGCCGTTAAAAGCTGATCTCCTAAAGGGCGGTTAGATCGGCGAAAGTCTGGCTTATTCCGCACGCCGAAGAAGTATCGCCGATCCGGTGATGGCCATCAGTAAGAGCAGAAAGAGCCCAGCCATTCCCAGAACAATATCTACAAGAGCAATGCCGGTCCATTGTAGGTAGTGAATACTGTAGATCCTATCGATCCACCACGTGTCTGCACCCTGCTGATAGAGCGACAAGGAATCCCAATTTACTGTAATGGTGACTCCTGTTGACGTTCGAAAGGGATAGTACTCTCCGGACAGCAGTTCGCCGTAGCGCAGGATATCTTGACTAATTGCGTCTTCCACAAAGCTAGCCAAATCTGCCTCACTAGGTGTTGCTCGTGCTTCTAAACTATCTGGGTCGAGCTGTTGCCATCGTCCCTCTTCCTTTACCAGCAAATGCTGACCCAGTACGGTCTTAAGTAAACGTATTTCCTGCCACTGAGGCTGCGCCGAAATATTGAACTCATCCGCCGCATACGTTTTTGCTGACAGTACTGAATAAGCCTGCTCATATGCAAGACGCACGAGGAAGAAAATACCGGTAAGAGACCAAGCAATGAACGGCAATAGTAGGATGCCACCAAGAAGGCGGTGCTATTTACGTGTAATCATGGAATTTAGCTGTACGCTGTTATCTCAAGAGTCTTGAAGTGAAGAACTGGTTTTAGGCATGGGATTGAGCAATGAGCACACTAATTCTTACCGAGTGTAGTTAGACCGATCATTTCGGAATATCGAAGCTACGATATAAAGCCTTGCGAATAGGTGTCTCGATAAATCGATAGATAAAATAGGACACGGCCACGACAATAGCCACCACCAGTGCTAGATTAATTGGAAACGGCAATGATTCGGGCAAGACGTTAAAGAACTGCAACATCTCCATCAAAGGCCAATGGAAACAATAGAGTATATAACTGAGAGCACCCAACAAGACGCACACGCGAGTAGCACCAGCATTCGCATGCCAGTTCATTCTGCTTAGCGCGAATACTAGAAAACAAACCGACGGCACGCTCGCGAAATACATGCTGTACTGATACGGCACATAGTTGTGTGCTAGAGAGACTGACGCGACGTAACAGACCACGGCGACGGAGACTGCGACCCACCTTATCTCTTTATCCTCCGTATTGGTTCTATGCGGATAAAGAACGAAGGCTTTGTACACGAGCATGCCGAGAATAAACTCGACACCTCGAATGAGAGGGTTCGTATAGACAGGTATATTTAAATTCAGCAGGCTGTACTGCTCCACTTCCGGCAAATTTATTTGAATCAATAGAAACTGCAACAAATAGAAGCCAACGAACGCGGACGCGACTCGAATCTTAGTATCAATTTTCCGAAGCAAAATTAGCAACGCAGGAAAGCAGAGATAGAAATACATTTCTAGCACTAGAGACCACAAGGGACCATTGAACACCAAGTTTAGCGTTTCGATATTACTCAGGGATTGAGTGAACGTGAGGTGACGTAAAGTAGCCATCGTCCAGAAGGAAACATCCAGCGGCTCAGGCAAATCATATCTCAACACAAACGGTCGGTTTACTTCTGCAAAGAAAGCCTCACCAAAATTTAGATAAGCGATGGAAACGAACAAGGATGAAACGATAACAGCCAGCCAGTAGACCGGGAATATCCGTATTACCCTGTGCAAATAGTAGCGCTTATAGGTTGCCGAACCCTGTAGGGTGGGATAAGTATAAGAGAGGATGAAGCCACTGAGCACGAAGAACCAGGACAACGCGCTAGTCGATGCTGTGCCATAGAGGACAAAATGCCCCATGATGAGTTCGTAGTGGACTAGCATCACAGTCAGCGCGGCGACAAATCTCATCGCGTCGAGAATGGGTATTTTTCCGTGGCTAGCGCTCATCAAACATCCTTACTTTGATAGCACTCAGAGTTTGTATCTGTTGTTTCAATCCGATTGTCACCCAACTATCGAACGCCAGTTGTTTACTAGATGTTCTGCGGTACGCCAGGAAAGTGCCTGCACGGTAAGAGTCGGGTTGCGCGAGCCGCTACTACCCATTACCGATGCGCCTAGAACACCAAGGTTTGGCGCCTCATGTGAGAAGCCCCACTCATCCACTACGTTAGTTTCGCTGTTCAATCCCATCCGCGTTCCGCCATAGGCGTGCGTGGTCGCACCCATACTATTTCCCAATCCATACTTCACGATCTTGATGGCGCCTGCTTCTAGATACCACTGTTCCATCTTTTCTTGGGAGAAAGCGGCAATACGTTTTTCGTTATCGCGATAGCGAGCCGTAATGCGAGTCACAGGAAAGCCCAGCGGATCCTTCACGACTGGGTCGAGGTCCAAGTAATTACCCTCGTAGGGAAGCGTCGTTTTTTGTATATAGGAAGAGTTGGTTCTGTCGGCATTCTTCATGATAAATGCCTTCCAGTCAGAGCCCCAATTTCTTGTCTCGCCGAAGGTAGACATCTTCGCCGCGCTCATTGGTTTCCTATCGGTGTGCACCCAGAGGTTCGCGCCGCCGATGAAATCCAAATCGCCGTGATCAAAATTGTCATCGGCCCATTCATCTATCGCAACACCCTGCGCCGGCAGACCATACCAGTTGTGCAAGTCTCTATCGAAGAGAGCGGTGACCGGGGCGCCTTGATGGTGAGTCATATAGTGCTGCCCCACCTGTCCCGCATTGTTGGCCAGACCGTTCGGGAAAGCCCTAGACTTGGAGAGCTGTAATAACCGTACATTTTCGTAGGCATAGCTGGCGAGCAACACAACATCCGCTGGCTGAAAGAATGTCTCGCTTCCTTTGATGTACTCGACGCCTGTTACCCTGCCGTTGTCGTCGACAACTATTTGCGTAACGCGGGCAAAGGTCACAACTTCGAGATTACCCGTGTCCACCGCCTTCGGAATCACAGTGAATGCGGTGGAGCTCTTTGCCTTTACATGGCAACCACCCTTATTACAGAAGCCATGATATTGGCAAGGCGGCCGACCATCGAAAAGTTCCGTTGTGATAGCCGCCGGACCCTGGAACGGATTCCAGCCCAAGCTTTGTGCAGCGTTACCCATTAGATCTGTAAAAGGCGAACTACGCAGCGGCTTCATTGGATACTCGCGCTTGCGCTCCCCTTCGAAAATATTTCCCAACCTGTTCTTCTTACCCTCTACATTACCTGCCTGACCGGAAATACCGACTGTGTATTCGATCTTGTCGTAGTAAGGCTCTAGTTCCTCATAGCCAAAGGGCCAGTCTTCGACTGTAGAGCCTTCAGGAATGCGATCCTCCCCATAGCGTCTCGTCGTCTCGCTGACCACCTTGAAGTCCCAAGGGTTCAAGCGCCAACTCTGCGCCCAGTAGTGCATGGTCGTACCACCTACCGCGTTCATCATCGGGTGCCCGCCTTGGATGGCCGTATCACTCGATGTTGCGCGAACCGTAGGCGCCTCACTCGCCGCCTTCTGCACAGACTGTGGCCAGTTGCGCGAACCATTGCGCAGCTCATCTGGCGCGAAATCGCGCGAGCTTAACCAGCCTCCTGCCTCAAGGCCGATCACCTTCAGTCCGGCATTGGTCAGGGGTAGAGCTGCAACGCCGCCGGCAGCTCCCATACCTACGATTACAACATCGGTCTTCGCTAGCCGCTTAGGCATAATCGTCGCCTCCCTCTGCATCTATCAGGGAATTGTCGGCTAGTTTTGTATAGGTACTATGGTCATAGGCCGACTGATGATTCGGCAGCAGGTCTGCTCCTGCAGATACATCCGCCTCACTCGCGCCTAGGCGAATACCTGGATACCGCAACATGTCCCAGCCGACGAAACCTTGATTGCCTCCGTAATACGGATCACAAAAAGTACCGTCGATCGTATGACTTCGAAGCATATTGAAGAAGCCGTTGCCATTGGGAATAAATCCCGAAATTTTGTTTGTCTGCACAGCGACCAAAATCGAATTCTGTTGATCGAGTAGCAACTCAGGAAAGTTTTTACCGCGCGTCTTGCGTGCGAATTCGTTGATGGCATTTAGGCCAACACTATAATTGTGTCGCGACCCGCTGTTATGACTCGCGAGAGATTTATCGATGTAGTGAACCGCTCGCGCTTCTCGCGCGCCAGGACCATGCTCGTCAGAGGGAATCAAACAGTCGCAGATCGCCGCAAGAGTTTCTGCCTCCTCGGCGGTCAATGCTTCGAGCGCCTCACGCGGGGCGACTCTAGTTGAATTGCTATTCGTGTTTGCCGAGTCGGCAGCGATTACATGGGAAGTTGCGATTGTGCTTACCGCAGCCGCGCCGACTAGACCCGCTCCCTTTAATAGATTGCGACGCGAAGGATTGCTGGGACTGTCTTCGAGCAGATCGCTCTTATTATTGCTTCGACTATCGTTTTGGTTATTCTTCTTCATTGTTGCTCCGCCTGATCATGCTGGACAGCATGCCGGCTGTAGGTCTAACTTAGATTGAGCGTAGCAAATATCCAATTTAGTGTATACGGCCCCTATTCTGGGCTTCGCTCAAGGCCCTGTTAAGCAGTCGTCTATCTCACTTGAGCAGCATGCCGGCGGTTCTAACCTGCCTATTGATTTTGAATAAATGTGGCCTGACGGCCAAAACCTGTTATCTTTTCTATTCGGACTATTGGTTCGCCCTATAGGCCTAATCAAGGTACCGACACTCGAAGGGACATTACATTGGTATCCCACTATTCAGTTACGAGGAAAATAATAATGACAGTCAAAAGAATCCTAACCCTAGGCAGCATACTGTTTGCCGGGTTAATCATCTCCATCCAGACTCTCTCAGCTCAGGTAGTCGAACCTGATGAGCATGATTTCATGGTTGCGACGCCAGATCAGCTGCAGCCTGAGGACGGCAGCATAACCACAGTCCTATACGGCGACCCGAGCAAATCTGGCATCTACGTTATTCAGATTACCTGGCCTCCGGGACGCGGCAGCCGACCTCACTATCACAATCAGGCGCGCTACATTAACGTCTTGAGCGGCACGTGGTATGTACACACTGGACCCGAGTCAGATACCTACAACCCAGACGCCATGACAGCGGTCGGACCTGGTACTTTCATCTATGAGCCGCCGAATGGTCATCATTATGACATGGCGAAAGACGAGGAAGTCGTGGTTCAAATCTTTGGCATGGGTCCTGTGGTAACAACATCGCTTGCACAAGACTAAAATTGAGGCTGCAATCTGATTGCAGTTAGTTTGGAAGAATCCGCCGAAGCTGTTCACTGTAGAGTGAATACACGGCGGATTTTTTTTGTTTGCGGCCTAAGCCTAGATTAAGTCGCTGCGACTAACTTCATAGGTAATACCGCCGCTGCTTTTTCCCAATGATCCGCGCTGAGAACTGAAATAAAGACGCTGATAGCTAGGATCGAACGCAGGACCTGTTATTTCCGATTGATCATGACCAATCACCTGCAATAGTGGTGCGACGCTGCCTTCATCGGTCAAGACCACAATCTGCATATCACCCCCATCCTCGGCAATGAGAACGTCGCCTGTAGGTGTAATAACGACGTTGTCTACGCCTGTCAGGATCGGGTTATCACTGGTCTCAACATCGTATAACACTTCAAGCTCTTTAGTGTCGGTGTGATAAACCCAGACCCGATTGTCATGTTTGGTAGTGAAGTAAGCTCTTCCCTCATACATCGCAATGCCCTCGCCACCGCTGAAAATGGTGTAGGAAGGAACTTGCAACCGTGTTGCCGCATCTGTCGCCAGAGGATCCGGCACGACAATCCAATCGATAAACGATTTACCATTGTTTTCCACTACAGAAGCAATTTCCAACTGGCCGCTGCTTAAGTCAGGCAGAGGATGGTCAGGCCTAAATCTGTAGAAGGCACCATCGCGAAGATCCTCAGTCAGATACAGACATTGATTTTCGCTATCGACCGCAACAGCCTCGTGACGAAATGTTCCGAGGGCAGGTCGCAGCTGAGATTGATTAATACCCATCGGATCGCATTCGTAAACCTGCCCGCTTGCAAATTCTTCGCAGGACAACCAAGTTCCCCAGGGAGTAGGACCGCCCGCGCAATTGATAGAGGTATTCTTCAAGATTTGATACGCATCGACGACTTCGCCCCCCGCATCAAAGCGGATCGCTCCGACACCGCCACTAAAGCTGCGCATCTCGCTGTTGGAGACATAGACCCAGCCGCCATCGTCTGTGGGGAATGTGGCGCCCCCATCTGGTGCCGAGTGCCATGTATATCCGGGCAAACCGGCCGGCGCCTCGCCAGAGCGAGCAATGACCCGCGACTTGAAACCTTCAGGTAACTTCAAACCATTTGCATCGGGTTCAAGCAGAGGGCCTAAACTGCTAAGAGAGTAGAACGCACCTGTATCAAAGCCTGCTGCTGCAGCCTGCTTAAAACGTAACAGGCCACCTGCTGCAAACAAAGCAGCCCCGTGCAAACCCATCTGCAAAAAGTGTCGACGATTGTTAATTTGTTGACTCATGAGCCCAGTCTACACCAGTTTCTATTTCAGTTATTTGACAGCAAAAGAATCTTAAAGATTGAATCGAGCGCTGCGACTATTTAACTTCCCATGTGTGCCCACTAGTTAAGAGATCTGTCATAGAGCCCTTGGCTTTCCGAAGCGAAATCAGCTGCTGCTGAGAGTCATCTACATAAGAGGGCTTTTCTTCACGGTAAATCACACCTACCGCCACCGGCAAATCTGGGCCCTTCATTGTCGCGAGCAATGTGGCCAATACTTTATTGGTTTCGTCATGGATCAACACATCATCGCTGGCCGCATCGACGCGTTCCAATTTAAGACTGTCGTGATTGAGGCGAATACCCCGCTCGCGCTCCTTGCCAAATATTATGGGTTCGCCATGAGTGAGCTCGACCTTAAAGTCAGCCGCTATCTTCTTGTCGGTGACCTGATTGAATATACCATCGTTGTAGATTGGACAGTTCTGCAAGATCTCTATGAAAGATGTGCCCCTATGCTCATGACCCCGAGTCACCACCGCTGCCAGATGCTTTGCCTGGGTATCGATCGTGCGCGCTATAAAAGTTCCCCCCGAGCTTATTGCAACTTCGCAGGGAGCCAGCGGAAGGTCGATAGATCCAGTAGGCGATGACGGAGATCGAGTGCCCGTCGGAGAGGTCGGAGAATACTGACCTTTGGTAAGCCCGTATATCTCATTGTTAAAGAGCAAAATCTGCAGATCTACGTTGCGTCGCAACACATGCAGCATATGGTTTCCACCGATACTAAAACCATCGCCGTCACCAGTAACTACCCACACATCCAATTCTGGATTCGCGAGCTTAACTCCGGTTGCTACCGCGGGAGCACGCCCATGAATAGTATGGAAGCCAAAGGTATTCATGTAATAAGGAAAACGCGATGAACAACCGATGCCGGAGATGAATACCTGATTCTCCTTTGGCTGCTCGAATGTTGGCATTAGTTTCTGGATAGTCTTCAGGATGGCGTAGTCGCCACAACCTGGGCACCAACGCACTTCCTGATCGGAGGCGTAGTCCTTAACAGTTAATTTGGGTAGCGCTTGATTCATGAATTGCTCCGGATAGCGGCTATCTTCTCGTGTATAGCCGCCAGAATTTCACCAATTTTAAACGGTTGGCCGGCCACCTTGTTTAAGGCTTGTGCATCGATTAAATATTCGGAACGAATGAGCTGTACGAACTGACCGGTGTTCATCTCCGGCACCAGAATCGAATCGAAGCTTTTCAGCAGATCTCCAAGATTTCGCGGCAGGGGAGATAGATAGCGCACATGGATATGTGAGACTTCCAAGCCTTCGGCGCGCGCCCGCTTAACAGCTTGATGGATAGCGCCGTATGTCGAACCCCAGCCAACTACTGCTAGTTTGCCAGTCTCATCTCCGAGACAGACTTCCTGCAGAGGAATATCGTTTGCGATTCCTGCGATCTTCGCCTGGCGCAGGTCGGTCATCTTTTGATGATTGGCGGGGTCGTAAGATATATCGCCGGTGTCGAAACTGCGCTCAATGCCACCGATACGATGCTCGAGTCCCGCCGTTCCGGGCTTCGCCCATACGCGCGCTAGAGTTTCCTCGTTACGAATCGAAGGTTTAAAGTCTTCTGCCTTTGTATAGTGTTCCACTGGGAATGGTTCGAACTCGGAAAAATTAGGTATCTTCCAAGGCTCTGCTGCATTCGCGAGGTAACCATCGGAGAGCAGCATTACAGGCGTCATGTATTTCGTTGCTAAGCGCACAGCCTCGATAGCCACATCAAAACAATCTGTGGGTGTGGAGGATGCGATAACAGGCATCGGCGTATCCCCGTGCCTGCCATGGAGTGCCATATTCAAATCTGACTGCTCCGTCTTAGTCGGCAGACCAGTAGATGGGCCACCGCGCTGCGTATTAACGACTATCAGCGGCAACTCTGTTGCACAGGCCAACGCTATTCCCTCGGACTTTAGAGCTATACCGGGGCCAGCACTCGAGGTAACACCTAGCGAGCCAGCGAAGGATGCCCCTATTGCGGCACACACGGCAGCGATTTCGTCTTCTGCCTGAAACGTATTGATATCGAAGTCACGGTGGCGCACCAATTCATGTAGTAGATTCGATGCCGGTGTAATTGGATAAGAGGCGAACAGCAAGTCTATATTCGCCAGCTCGGAGCCGGCAATAAGACCCCAAGCAAGCGCGTTGGTGCCCGTTATATTACGGTAGGTGCCGGGTGAAACTTTTGCCTTCGGTACTTTATAGACATGTATTCCGGCAGGCAGCTCGGCAGTCTCGCCGTAAGCATGGCCCGCGTTTAATGCGGCTATATTTGCGTTCGCAATTTCCGGCTTGCTGGCAAACTTGGTCTTCAGGCTCTCGATGGTTCCGGCGCGATCGCGATCGAACAACCAGAGCACCAACCCCAGAGTCCACATATTCTTGCTGCGCACGCCGGTTTTGTGACCGAGGTCAAACTCTGCAACTGCGGCCAGAACTTGCTTCGTAATATCGATCTCGAGGACGCGAAATTTGTCTAGAGATCCGTCCTCTAAGGGATTTACCTGGTACTTGGCCTTGGTCAAATTCTTGGCCGTGAACGCTCCGCTATCGACGATGAGAAGTCCGCCATCGACCAAATTATCCACGTTAGTAATTAGTGCGGCGGGATTCATCACAACGAGCACGTCGAGCGCATCACCCGCCGTCGTAACATCGTTAGAACCGAAGTAAATCTGAAACGCGGAGACACCGAAGGTTGCACCGACAGGAGCGCGAATCTCGGCAGGAAAGTCTGGAAACGTCGACAGGTCGTTCCCATAGAGCGCGGTGGCCTCGGTGAAATTATTTCCAGTCAACTGCATACCATCGCCAGAGTCCCCGGCAAAGCGCACGACTACATCGACCACTTCCTTCTCGTCGAGGTGGTGTTCATCCAATTTTTCTTCAGCTAATTCCATACGCGATGCATAACCCTTAAGACTTCTAGAGGTTTATAACCTACTAAGAGTTTCATTGATCTACGGCTCCAGCTCAGAGGCTGAATAACCACTATGACTTGTTAAAAACGAGATAAATTCTAGCAGAAATCTAGAGACGGGTCTTACAAATAGCTTTTGCAGACCCGCCCGAGGAGCTTACTGTTTGATGAATTTACGCATGATGCTGCCTTCGCCACCCTCTCCACCGGTGACCTCTCCTGTGTAGACGTTGCCATCGGCATCTACCACTACGCCTTCCGGCTCAGAGCCCTCGATGAAGCCCATAACGGTGCCGTCCTCGGCGCTGCCATAGGTTACACCGCGCTTGCTCTGATAGTCGGCCACATAGAGTATGTCGTTCTGATCGATGAACATCCCACTTGGCCAGCCGAACTGATCCCACTGATCGATGTACGTACCCTGCTGATCGAAAATCTGGATGCGATGATTCGAACGATCGCCTACCAATACCCGCCCTCTTCTGTCGATGACTATCGTATGCGGCATATCGAGTTCGCCTGGACCTGTGCCCTTGCTACCCCATTCCATTAGGTATCTACCTTCCTTACTGAACTTAACGATGCGGTTGTTCCAGTGTCCATCGGCAACGAAGATATCGCCATTGGCAGCTACAGCCGAATCGGCCGGGCCATCGAAGGTATTCGGCAGCGTGCCACCAAATCCTCTGGCACCTAGGCGAAGCAAGACTCTGCCATCGGTATCGAACTGCGTGACCAACTGACCATTCTGCCGATTAAAATCTGTCGCCCAGAGAGTGCCGTCTGGAGCCGCACGAAAACCATGCGCTGTTGCGACCCAACCCTCACCAAACGTGTCGACCAGCTCGCCACTAGGCGAGAACTTCAGAATGGGTGGCTCTGCACGATGAAAGGCGTAGATAAACCCTTCAGCGTCTATTGTTACGTTCGGGACCTGACCCCATTCGATGCCCTCAGGCAGGGGCTGCGGCCAATTCGGATCGAGCACATATTCCTGCGCTAACGCCGAGCTTGTTAGAAACCAGCTAGTCAATAATGACGTGACTAGGAATAAATTCTTAATGACTGTACGGCTAACTATCATAGTTACTACCTATTTATTGTGTGGCTAGTTGCGAGGCAATGTACCGATTCTATGCCGGTGCGCTTAGCTTACACGGTATAGCTAGTGAATCAAATAATCCGCTTCTCGCGCGCAGTCAGCGCTTTTCATCCTTTGGAACAGGAAAGCGAAGGGTTTTCCCCACAGCCACGTATAGATCATTGACTGCAGCACAACCTTTCAACTGGCTTCGCAAGAGCCACCCAGATTTCAGGAGTAGAGATCATGAATAAATTATCACGAGTAATTGCAATGAGCATATTTGGGCTTTCTAGCTCAGCATTTGCGGCAGAGGACGAATCCGGTCGCAATCGAGCACTAACTAATCTCGATACAGATGGAGATGGCTCAGTTAATTTCGAGGAATTTCAAGCACGCGGCGCCGAGAGCCTAAGTCACCTAGATAGTGATGAGAATGGTGTACTGACTCTCGATGAATTACTGAATGCTCGCCCCGGACGTGGACCTGGAAATCGAGGCGATCGCAACGCTGATCGCCCGGAACGCGAACCCAGCGAAGAGCAGATTGCTCGCATGGAGGAGCGCCGAGCGGAAATGACTGAACGGGCAGCGGCACGTTTCCAAGAGATGGATACCGATGGCAATGACATCGTTAGTCTGGAAGAGTTTCAGGAGGCGAATTTCCTCGCGCTTGATAGCGACAATAATGGCTTGTTAAGCAGCGAAGAGTTACGCCCCAAACGTGGTGGTCGTCGAGGCCCCGGCGGACCCCGAGGCGGCAGACCACCTCAAGCCTAAACCCAAAGGCGGACCCATTAAAAGGCTCACTGCGAGAAGGGTAGCCAGGGAAGGCGATTAGTGAATAGTATTGCGCAAGGAATACGCTCAACAAGTAGACAAGTCGATTCGAGCAAGACGCCAATAGGCACTGCTCGAATCGACGAATCGTACGATAGACTGTATGACGAGAGTGAGCCACAGAGCATAAGCGAGACATTGTCTACTTCTAGCGAACCAAGCGATATCGAAATAACTGACGAAGAGTTGATGCAAGCAGTTTGCATGGGCGAAAGATCCGCCTATCAGACCTTGGTCAAACGGCATCTTAAGTCGATCAGTCATTACGCCTATAGACTGCTAGGGAATCAGAAGGATACCCAGGACATTACGCAGGAAGTGTTTCTCAGGCTCTGGACCAATGCGCAGAAGTGGAAGCCAGAAAAGTCGAAGCTGACCACCTGGCTACATCGAATCGCACACAACCTCTGCATAGACTACCTGCGTAAACATGGACGAATGCAAACACAAGACAGTTTCGATGACGAAGCGGCTGACTCACCATCTAATAATGAAGAGTCAATTGGTGAAAATAGCGACAAGACGAAACTATTAAGAGAAGCTATAAGCGCTCTACCAGAAAATCAACGCAGTGCGTTGAGCCTGTGCCACTATCAGGGATTCTCCAACAAAGAGGCTGCTGTTATCATGAATATCACTGTTAAGGCATTGGAATCTGCAATTGCTAGAGCCAAACGTAGCTTACGCGAGAAATTAACAACCGTAGAAAATTATTAAAAGCATATTTGGACAAACAAGAATTAAACGGAACAGGTACTTTGATGACTCTAGAAGAATTTACACGAATCGTTGATCTTCATGGCTCTGATTCTGCTCGCTGGCCGAAGCGGTTGCGCGGCGAATGCGAATCCTTCGTCGCCACTAATGTTGAGGCGAGGATGCTGTTCAACCAGCAATGGCAAGTTGATGAGTCTATGGCAAAGCTAGAGGTGCCGGATTTTCCTGGCCTGGAAACTCGCGTGTTAAATCAACCATTACCGGAACGAAATCGGAGCTTCTTTGAAGAAGTGATGAGCTGGCTTATACCGAATGAAAATTTTGGTAAGCAAGCTTGGCGCCCGGCCATGGCTGCATGCATCCCTCTGGTATTTGGAATCGTGTTGGGCAATTATTTTAGTTTTGGTATTGGCGTCGAAGACGATGGCTTTCAATACTGGATTGATGAGCTTGCGATGTTATCTTTAACTGATTACACAGAGACCAGTTTCTAGTCATGACTAAAAATAAAATCTTGCTGCTAGGCTTGCTGCTTTCACTATCGATTAATTTGTCCTTTGTCGGCGGCATTGCCTATCGCGTCGCGAACCAAGGCGAGCGGTCCGGCAGGCCACTGCCACCCAATGTAGGTTGGGTCGTGCGCGATCTTGAAGAATCACGCAGAAGCGAATTAGAGCCACAGCTGCGAGAAAGCTTCGCAGAGATAAGTCCGATACGTCGCGAGATGATGAACGCTCAGCGACAAGTTAATGATCTAATGTCGGCACAGCCATTCGATGCCAATGCCCTTAACGGCGCATTTACCACGTTACGTGAAGCCAGTATTCGCTATCAGGCGCTGTCTCACGAGCAGACTAGCGAGATTCTCGGACTACTTTCAGAACAAGAGAGACAGGCCGCTCTGGAATTCGTCCAGCGTCGCGGGCCACGGGATGGCCGCGATGGTTTTAGGGGCAGAGACGGCGGCTCGGGATTTCGCGGCCCTCGCGGACCTGACGGACAACGCCCTCCTCCCCCACCACGACCGACGGACACTGATCAATGAGCAACACTAGCGACACTCTGCTAAGAAGGATTGACTTCAAGAAAGGCAAATACCGCCATTTCAAAGGCAACGAATACGAGGTAATAGAACTCGCCCATCACAGCGAGACTCAAGAGCCGATGGTTGTCTACCGCGCCCTATACGGCGAGCACGGCCTTTGGGTTAGACCCATGGATATGTTCTTCGAGACCATAGAACGTGACGGCAAGACTCTGCAAAGGTTTGAATACATCGAAGTGAAATAAAACTATTCCATCGCACCAAGAAGAATCGAGCCCATTATCAATAGCTCTTACTGCAGGTAGTCACCTGCTGTATCTGCCACTCCGACGACACCCAAGTTAAACACTAATAGAAAAAAAGCCAGAATGCAGACTATAGACGCAGTAGGGTCAATGCCGTTATTCTGCCCTCCTCAATTCTGCCAATCCAGTCGAGAAAACGATGAAGCCAATACAACTACTCAGCCTATCCCTATTCAGCAGCGCAGCGCTCATTGGCTGCAGCCCAGAGCCCAACGAAGGTGCCGAACAGCTTGCCGAACCAGTAGTTGAGACTGCATCCGCCACAGCAGAAATCGAAGCAATGCTACACAAACACATCGCAGTGCTAGCCTCGGATGAGTTCGAGGGACGCGCACCTGCCACCCCAGGCGAAGAGAAGACTATCAACTACCTACAGTCTGAGTTCGAGGCTCTAGGTATCGGTCCGGGCAATGGCGACTCCTATTTCCAGAGTGTTTCCGTAACCGAGATCACTACAGCCAGCGATGCGGTACTCACATTCAGTGGCAGCAACTACAGCGCCGAGCTGGAATACGCTACCGAGATGATCGTGGGTAGCCAGCAACAAATCCCAACTACTTCCATTGCCGATAGCGAGCTCGTGTTCGTCGGCTACGGCGTAGTCGCACCTGAAAGAAATTGGAACGACTATGCGGGTATCGATGTAGCGGGCAAGACGGTGGTCATTCTAGTGAACGACCCTGGCTATGCCACGCAAGACCCAGACATGTTCAATGGCAATGCCATGACCTACTACGGCCGCTGGACTTACAAGTATGAAGAGGCGGCGAGACAAGGTGCCGCGGGCGCACTGATCGTGCACGAGACTGGCCCGGCGGGCTATGGATGGGAAGTAGTAAGCGGCAGCTGGTCCGGCCCTCAGATTGGGTTACAGGCCGACAACCTCAATAGCGACAAGAATGATATCGAAGGCTGGCTAACTTTAGATTCCGCCGAAGCATTGTTCGCCGCTGCCGGTTTAGACTATCAAGAGCTAAAGGCCGCGGCAGCGCAACCGGACTTCAGCGCTGTTCCCTTGGGAGACATTACGGCTTCGGTGACGATTCAGAATTCGGTGCGCACATCCGAATCGCAGAATGTGATCGCGATGATCCCCGGCACCGAAAGACCGGAAGAAACTATTATCTACACTGCCCACTGGGATCACCTTGGTGTTAACCCGGAAATACCGGGCGACAATATCTACAACGGTGCTGCCGACAATGCCACAGGCACGGCAGCTCTTCTCGCAATGGCAAAGATGCATGCTGATGCGGGCCCTGCTCCACGCAGCGTCGTCTTCCTAGTAGTCACCGCCGAAGAATCGGGCCTATTAGGCTCGCGCTGGTATGCCGAGCATCCAGTATTCCCACTGGCGACCACCGTCGCGAATATCAACATAGACGTGCTCAATACCTACGGCCCGATGCATGACATCGTGGTAGTGGGAAATGGCAGTAGCGAGCTGGAAGCCTATCTAGAAGAGGCCGCTACAGCTCAGGGCCGCCATCTCGTTGAAGAACCTAATCCCGAGCGCGGTTATTACTATCGTTCCGACCACTTCAATTTTGCCAAGGCCGGCGTGCCTGCCCTCTACGCCGAATCCGGTGAAGACAGCGTAGAGTTTGGCAAGGAATGGGGCGCAGAACAGGCACAGGACTATAACGAGAATCGCTATCACGCTCCTTCGGACGAATACGATCCGAACTGGAACTTGGAAGGCGCAGCACAAGACATACAGTTGTACTTCGATGTTGCCAGCAAGCTTAGTCGTGAGTCTAGCTTTCCTAATTGGCTAGAAGGAAATGAGTTTAAAGGCATACGTGATGCCACAAGCTCGTCACGCCCCTAAGCTAAATTCGTAATTGCCCCATGCCATCCGATCATCTCTGGTTGGCTTAGGGCATATGGGTATTGCGAAATTCCTTGCTCAAAGTAATGAGCGATCCAATCACTCAATCGTCATAGAATTTTCTGATTAACTTAATAAGCCAGCGATGGCGCCTGTCATACAGGTGGCGAGTGTGCCCGAGATCAGCGATTTCGGAGCGAGCTCTACTATTTCTGTTGCCCGCTCCGGACACATGCCAGTTAGTCCCGCGATCATGATGCCTAAGCTGCCGAAGTTGGCGAATCCACAGAGCGCGTAAGTCATAATGACTGTCGATTTTTCGGAGAGACTACCCGGCGGTAATTGCGCCATGGCCAGAAATGCCAACAACTCATTCAGGGCAGTCTTCGTCCCCATAAGGGCACCTGCAACCTGTGCCTCCGCCCATGGAATTCCCATCAGCCAGGTAAGAGGTGCGAATACATAACCAAACAATCGTTGCAGAGTAAGCGGCTCATCCCCGGGAAACGGGATTAGCGAGAACAAACTATTGAGTAGGGCTACCAGAGCAACCAAAACCAATAACATTGCACCCACACTCACCATCAGGCGCACGCCATCGTAGGTCCCCTTGGTGATCGCATCCATCAGGCTTTTATACTCGACACTCAGCTGTATTTCCTCGCTGGTCGCCGCTACCTTTTCCGGCACCATGATCATCGCGATCATGATTGCGGCCGGGGCACTAATCACCGAAGCCGTGATGATATGACCCAGTGGATCATCCAGGGTTCCCTGCAGAATTATCGAGTAGAACACCATGACCGAACCCGCGATGGTAGCCATGCCGCAGGACATCACAACGAAAAGCTCGCTTCGCGTTAGCACCGAGATATAGGGGCGAATCAGTGCAGGCGACTCGACCATACCAATGAAGATGTTGGCGGCACTACTCAGTCCGACCGCCCCGCTCACTTTCAATGTTTTGCGCAGAACAAGAGAGAAGCCCTTAATGATGAATGGCAAGACTCGGTAGTGCCAGAGAATTGCCGAGAGGACGGTGAACATTAGTATCAAAGGCAGAATTCGAAACGCCAAAATTAACGTGGCGCCAGGCTCGTCGATAGCAAACGGATAGTCTACGTTGAGCGGGTCGCCACCTAAATAGCCGAAAATAAAAAGCGTGCCGCTCTCGGTCGCACTGACTACGGCATTCACGCCGCTATTTATCAAACCCAGAATTTGCTGCAGGAAATTTAAATTAAAGACTGCGAAGGCGAAGAGGAATTGCAGACCCAAGCCTGCTACCAGAAGACGCCACCCCGGCAACGTGCGTTGCTCGCTGAGCACAATAGCAATAGCAACGAAGACCGTGATGCCGAATAGAGCTTGTAGAACTAACAGTAATTCCATGGGTAACTAGACTCTTCTGTATTTCAATTTAAGGCAATATTAGCGGCCGGCTTGCAGAACTGTCTTGCTCAAGCAGCCAGCCCACTAGAGGTTGTCGATAGTGAATTGAAGTATCGAACCCATCGGGGTCAAACTCGGCGATAGCCTCATACTCATCTCCCCCCTCGTACATGAAGCTGTTTATTAACACGCGGTAAGTCTGAGTCAGATCGATAAGCCTGCCCGTGCCAGTAAGCAACCAATCATTCTCGGTTCGGATTAGGCCGCTGAAAAATGGCCGCCGACCCTCTGCGAGTACTTGCAATATCTCGGCTCCATTTAACTCCACCACGAAAATCGTATTCTCAAATGGCAGCAATCCAACAACCTCGGCAAGTGTCAGCTCTCCCTTAGGTATTGGTGAACGCAATCCAGCTCGGTTATTGATAGCAATATCAGCGCTGCCATCCATCTGCAGCCAACTCTCTACCACTGCGCGCTGCAATCGATCATCGTTCATGAGATATTCACGTGAGCTATATCCTAATACCCCACTCAACTGCGCCTCTGTCGCGGCACGCCATTTCGATACAAGCCGATCTACAGATTCATCGCTGTCACCGGTCTCGTTTTGTTCGGCCGAGAAGCTAGAACTAATCAATTTGTCGAGACTTAAATCGTATTCGAAATGTGCACGCGCATAACTACGGAAGTGGCCGTTGCTTTCGAGCAGAATCGTCTCCCCAATCTTTTCCGCAACGAGTTCGTTGCAATGCCCGCCTCCCATGAGGCTGATATTCAGATCGGCGACAGCTTCTGCCAGTGGACGCAGCTCCACCATACATACATGAGCCACTACAAAGATCAGGTCGGGATCCTGCGCTTCAAGTTGAGCCACAGCATTGCGTAGTACAGGCTCATACTCCAGAAAAGAGAGATCGACAATGTTAATCGGGCTTGTCGTGCTAGGTGTGTCCGTTGTTGAAAGCCCGATAATTCCGATTGACAGGTCGTTCACATCAAGTGTGGTATAGGCGAGCATGCCTAACTCAACAGGCAGGGTCTCGCTCGCCTTCCATTGAATGTTTGCCGCCAAGTAAGGAAAGTTAGCCTGGCGAATGCGTTGTTCTAAATTATCCAGACCGAAGTCGAACTCATGATTGCCAATCGCAGTGGCGTCATAGCCCATGGTGTTCATCACCTCCACCATGCCCTCGCCTTCGAACCAGGTTGAGATGGCAGGGCCTGTCCAATGATCGCCGCCGCTCAGCAGGAGAAAGGGGCCGCCCTCGCTGTACCCTTCCTTCTCTCGCCACAGGCCCAATAGATTTGCTGCTCCGCGGCCAGGCTCGACACCCTCCATCCAGCCGTGCTCGTCGTTGCTATAGAGCACGGTCAACTCACGGATATTTTTCCCACTCACCAGAACTCCCGAGGATGACTGAGACTGAGCAGTACAGCCCGACAGAATGGGGATAGCGAGCAATAGAAATAAGGACAGGCGCATGCAGCGAGTCTAGCACAGCATTTTTGACGATGAGCACTCGAAATACGCAGCGTTATTCATTGCGAGACCCGTGCAATTCGCTTACCGTAAATAAAAAATAAGGCAGCTCCAATGAACCTCGACAGCTCGTACTCACCTATTTACTTACCGGAGAAAGGACAGACTTCTGTCTTGCGGCTCGGGTTCGAAAACTGCGCTGCCGGCAATTGGGTAGTTTCCGCAAGCGACCTTAGCGTCTTTCGAAGACATAAGACCGAACTCTATATATCGCAAAGTGAGGAGTGTTATGCAGAATCTCAAGGATCGACAGAAGCCCAAAGCGAGTTTCACGATTTGCTGTTACAACATCTATTAGCAAACTCAAGGCTAGGTTATAGCAGAACTAGCAAGCAACTCATCCATGAGCAGGAGCAGCTCGCCTGGGAATTAGAAGATAAGAATCTTTGGCAGGCGTCGCTCTGGGTACCGGAGGATTTTTGCCTGCTAGAGAAGAAAGAAGATGACTATGTAATGACAGCGGCCAGCGTCTGCTCGCCTAGCAACTGGATACTGCAGGAGAAGATTGGCCAGACTGTAGACTTCATCCATGGCCCTGTGCCTGATTACGCTAGCGTCCTTAGCCAGAGGGTAAATCGTTTCCTAGAGGGAATACACAGTGGGCGAATCATGCAGCGTTACAACTGGTCCATTCAAGCGGGAAACGAGCTGTTCTGGCGCGACGAGCTCAATCCCACCCCCGATGTTGTGAATAGCACCACCCCAAATCTGTATTGGCGCATCGAGCGTCAGACATTCACTCGGCTTCCAACAAGCGGAGCAATCGTCTTCGGTATCAGGATTTTCCTACATAGCTTCGACAGCCTTAGACATATTGATGGTTTTGAACAATCAATCGAACAGCTGCTTACCCAGCTGCCTGCTGCCCAGAAGCGATACAAGGGGCTAGCAACTTAGACTCCTAGAAAAAGATGCACTACTTAGAAGATCGTTTAGACTATAATTCGCCGCAGCGAATCAACACCCTGAATGAGAAATATTTGAACTACCGCGACAGTTTCTTGTCGAAATCCCGTACTACTCTAGTGATACACACTACATTCGATTATCAGCAAAAGGTCTCCACATGAATCGCAGCAGTCTCGCCAGCATGGCTCCAGTCAAATTGTGCCTAGTACTAGCAGCAAGCTTTTTAATCTCCGTACAATCGGCTTCCGCAACAACCGTGCGCGTAATCACTTCTCTTGGAGACTTCTCCATAGAGCTATTCGATGATGTTACGCCCGGCACTGTTGCCAATTTTCTTAACTATGTAGAATCTGGTCGCTTCAACGGTACGGTGATACATCGTTCCGTGACGAATTTCATTATTCAGGGAGGCTCGTTCAGCTTCGATACAAGCACTAACAACATTGAATCCGTTACCACGGATGCAGCAATACAGAACGAGTTCAGTGTCTCCAATACGCGAGGAACGGTAGCCATGGCGAAGCTGGGAGGTGATCCGAATAGCGCAACCAGCGGTTGGTTTGTGAATCTTGCCGACAACAGCGGCAATCTCGACGCACAGAATGGTGGCTTCACTGCGTTCGGTCGCGTCATCGGTGACGGCATGACGATCGTGGACAGTATCGCAGCACAACCGACATTCACACTCGCTGGCCTTACAGATTTTCCTCTGATCGGCTATGACAGCGGCGCTGTCGTGACCAGCAACTTCGTAAACATCGCAATCGTAGTTGAAGAGGAGCCAGCACTTGCTCCCAACTATTTCGATGAAGCCAGCGGCCTGCTCCGCGTCACTGTGGATGCGGGCACATCCGGCCTCGCTTCGATGGCATTCTCGATTACTGCAACCGAGCCCCGTGTCGTCGTACAACTCGACCTTAGCAGCGTTGAGGTTCTGACCGAAACCGTAGACAAAATAGCCACGTTCGACGCAGCAACTGGTCGCTTGGTCTTGCCAGAACTCGTCATATCGGGAGCTGCTGCGTTTCGCAATCTAAGCTTCATTTTAAGTGACTCAGAGCAGCTCTTGTTTACACTGGAGTCATTCGAACAAATCTAGCCGATGCTGGCTGTCAATCGCCTAGATTGCTGGTGCCAGCGCGCCGTTGACTACGGCTGCCATAGTCATTACTCTCCCTGTAAATCATAAGAATCCGGCGATTCCGGAGCACAGGAGAGAGTCATGAGCATCAAGCGATGGATAACAGCAGCCGTAGCATCGGTTACCGTGGGGGCTGCATTCGTAGTTATACCCGTTCTAGCTCATCATTCGAGCACGCCTTTCTACGATCCTGACCAACGCGTCGAGATCGAAGGAGCCGTTACACGCTTCGTATTTAGAAACCCACACGCCTTCCTTTACCTAGATGTAGCCGACGAAAGCGGTGCGACTGTCGAATGGCAGATCGAGTTAGGCGCCCCTGTAAGTATTCGCCGCGCTGGCTGGACTCCAGATTCACTTCCAATAGGTATGGTCGTAAAAGCAACAGGCAGTCGCTCCCGCGCAGATGGCTCTACTGGCCTGTGTTGCGTGCGCATGACTCGCGCCGATGGCAGCCCTGTTCTAGAAGGCGGCCGTGTTGAGGAGCGCACACAGCCACCACGATAGATTGCTAGAGAATAATCCTTACAAATCTGGACGAGGCCGCATTCCAATTTTCTAAAGCGGCCTCGCAAAATAACAAAATTGAATACAACCAGCACTAAGGTGGGAACACTATGAGAGCAATTAAATTCATGAGAGGGAAGTCTGCTGTTGCAGTTTTGCTTTCTCTAGCGATTGGCGCTGCCGCAGGCCAAGTAAACGCACAAAACGATAACCAGATTCCAGATATTGCGGGAACCTGGAACGGTGGCTTTGGCGCAAGACCAGTAAATGGCGAGACGGTACCCTGGGGTGAAGATAATTTCCCCAAGCTGAATGCGCGCGCCCTAGCCTATCAAGAGGTCTGGGAAGAGATCATGGCGCCAAAGTACGACTGCCAGCCCGCCTCTTCGCCTGCAATTCAATACGACCCTTATCACATGGAGGTCGTGCAATGGCCCGACCGCGTCCTGTTTCGTTATGAGAAAGATGATCAGCTACGCACTATATGGCTAGACGGCCGCGAACCCAAGGCAACGGACTTCGGCGTTCAAGGTTTTTCTGTGGGTCACTATGAAGATGACGCTCTAATTATTACCACTACGCACTTCGTGTTCGATGTTGCCGGCTTCGATGATTACAACGGCATCCCCTCCTCCTCGCAGAAGATAGTCCGCGAACGCTACTGGATGGATGGAGAAGACTTGAAAGTAACATTAGAAGTCGAAGACGCGATGTTTTTACTCGAGCCTACTTCTTACACCACTCGATGGCTTCCGGCATCCGAGGGTTACAAGCTACAAGCCTACGATTGCGACGCTGAATCGTCACGCGCATCTGTGCGCTTCTTTCCATCAAAGTATTAGCAACCCCTAACTGAACGAAACGAATTTGAGGTCATCAGTTGATGCCCTCAAATTCGTTTCGTAATCAGCCAGAGTCAGCCAGCCTCTCGTCATGAGAAAACCCTACTCCCTTCTCGATACTAAGAACTCCTTTGGATGGCTTTCAATAGGCCTGCATTGGTTCGCAACACTCGCAATTATTCTGCTTTGGTTTATCGGCCAAAGCATAGCCTTGCAGTCAGTCGAGCAAATAGATGCTCGAAGGTCACTGCACACCACTCTCGGCCTAATCGTCTGGTTACCACTTGTCGCGCGAATAGTATGGCGCTATAAATCGGGCCATCCCCGCGTTAACGGGCAAACCCTGCTGACGCATAGAGTCGCCAAGACAGCACACCATGTCATGCTACTGGTACTGAGCGTCATGTTGATATCGGGACCGCTCATGGCCTGGGCAATGCCGGATAGAAGCAGCTTATCGGAGTTCGCATTCATCTTTCATTCTAATGCAGCCAAGGCACTTGCTGTGTTGGTAGTACTGCACATATTGGCGGTGATGAAACATCTGATGTTTCACGAGGATGAAACCGTAGCTAGGATTTTTGTTCCACGTAAAGATGATGCAGAAACTGAGGGATAGGAATTCTTTAACCAGTTCCCACGTAGGGGATGAGGCGCCCACAAAGCAGAACACCCGTCCAGAGGAAAAGCGAAGTATAGGCTACAAATTTAGCCATTGGCGGAGAGGGAGTGGTTGCGTCCCAGTCATGCATTATCGGGCCTACTTTCCAATAGTACAGAGCTGCATTCAGCCCAGCCAGTAACACCAAACCCATCTTGATCTGAAAACCTATGTTTATCGAATAGCGCATCGGGTCGCCATAAAAGAATAGTATGCCGGTGAGCAGGTTGATGCCGAATCCGATCAGGACGAAGGGTAGCAGGCGATGAGTCGCCGCTGGGTCGAAGCTGCGAAAATGCCCTGCCATGCGCAAATCGATAACTAGCAGGCCACCCAATAGAAGCGATAGCCCGATGAAATGGCTAATCTCCATAATTGGCCACAGCCAGTACGTCGCCTGAATCCACTCGTTGAGCGAACCACCGACAATTGACTCTGCAAATGCTTCCACGGTTGGGCCCCTAAAAAATATACGCGATCAGGCGACCGGCTATGATCGCCGCTAGCCAGAGCATGAGTGAAATTGAGGCGATTATTTTTGTCGGCGCGCTGATCGCCACCGTCGAATCGCTTAGAGCTGCCTCGTTCCGCAGGCGCGACTGTATGACACCAGCCAATACCATGCCTGCAACGATGCAAGCTATCTTCACTAAAAAAGGCACGCTCGTTATAAATACCGTTGCCTGAGAGGCAAACAAGGCAAAGCCCGACACGGCATTTACGATGAAACCCACCCAACCCAACTTGCCCAAGCCCAGAAACGCAGATGGCTGAACACCAGGAAATAGCCCTAGTAGACACAAGTCGCGCATCGAGAATATACCAACAACAACAGCAAGCCCCATCACGTGCAGGCTCAACATGATGGGATACCCCCATAGTGAGACTGCAACCCATGTCGCTAATTCAGTTGTTTCTAGCGTGGAAAACATGGTGTCAATCTTTTGCAAATGTACGGGAAATAACATCGAATCGAACTTTCACTTATGTTACTTGAAAGAACATGGGATCGAGCTTTCACTAATGTCACGGGAGAACATGGTGTCGAGCTTTTGCAAATGTTACGGGAGAACATGGTATCGACTTTTTCCAAAACTATGGGATAGAACATGGTATTGAGCCTTCGCTAATGCTACTTGATAGAATCAAATCCATACTCTAGCAGCAACATCTCGCTTTCAAGCCATACTATCAAAATTACCAACCTTATTCATTCCACCAGTGTTCTATGGAATTCGCGTAGTACTCAATCAGCGGCTTGTATTCAGGATTAATTTGATAGCGGTCATCCGTCTCGGTGAGGAAGTTCCTAGATATGAGCATATCCAGACTTCTAGAGATCGTTCGCTGCCTCGGCTTCTCCTCAGCCTTCATTGCCGCGCCTTTCTCTATCATCCGATCAATCAAGGTATCGCAATCGCCAATAATCTCCAGGGAAGTCCTGGGCTTCTCATCCGCTCGCAACAGTACAGCGCAGATAACAGGTACAGGGAGTATCGGCATCACATAGCGCAGCGATTGCATTAACGATTCAGCAAGTTCGATCACTTTCGGAATGCGCTGCTCTTTTTCGAGGTGATTGAAATCCAGGCCTCTCTCTTCGCTGTACCTGTGCATGGAAATCGGTACACCGAAATTAACACTGGCGTAGCCGTAGCGCTTCCAGCGTTTTCGCGAACCGGCAAATAAATTGATCCGAAGAAAGCGCCAAAGCTTGGCTAGGTGCTGGCCCGTCGATAGACGCGCCTCATCCTTATCCCAGGCTAGGAGGTTTTCATCTTCCAAGACTCGGTCATAGTTGATACCGACGGGCACGAATACAACATCCCGATCATTCTTCCAGTCGTAGTTACGCAGTATGTAATCCAAGAACCCGAGCTTGGGTTCGCCCAACATTCCATCTCGGCTTAAGCCCCCCTCCAGAAATACCGCCTGACAGACGCCGCTCTGGGTGGCCATAGTCACATAGCGTTCTAGAACCTTGCGATAGAGTGGGTTCTGCGATCCACGACGCACAAAGAATGCGCCCATCGCACGAATCAACATCTCTAAGGGGAATACCCGCGCCCATTCGCCAACCGCATAAGATAGCGTCACGCGTTCTGCGGCGAGATAACTGATCAGCACATAGTCCATGTTGCTGCGATGATTCATCACGAAGACTACCGTCGCATCCGGATCTATTGCCTGAAGCTTATTCGGCTGCGCTGCGGCGACACGCACTCGATAGATGAAGCGCGAGACCTTCTTCGCTAACCAGTAAAAAACTTGATAGTAGATGTAGGCATTAAAAGAGGGAACAATCTCACGGGCATAGTTCTTTACCTTCTGCTGCAATACGTCTCGAGGAATATTGTCGCGCTGCGCCTGTTCCTCGATTATTGCGAGGACCTCGCGATCGAACATCAGCTGATCAATCAAGATCTGTCGCTTACTGCGCTGTAGCGGACGGATCTTGATCTGCAGGCTACTATTCAGCTTGTCGACGGTTCTGTTTAGGCGGCGACGGAGGTACCAGCGAACGCTGGGAAACAACACACTCATGATTAATGCGTAGCTAGCGGCCAGCAGCAGTAGAAAGAATATCCAGCTAGGTAGGGTGACAGTTGAGGTCAAGACGGCCGTCCACAGCTCTTATTATTTTCTCGATTGTAGAGGAATACATGCTGTAATTGTCAGAAATAGCGGGTTTAATGGCCTATTCCACTATTTATGAGATGGACTTAGCAAGTGATAGTCTCTATCCTTCGCACCCTCTTAACTTCCCGTATAGTTATCGGTTTAGATATCGGCTTAATTATGCGTCTAAATATCCCCAGATTACCGGCCCTAGGGCATAGCAAGGCAATACTATGAGTAGCGAAGAAATCACCTCATTCGAGCAAATGGCGCTGTCTAAGCCTCTATTAAAGGCACTCGTTGATGTGGGCTACGAAACGCCCTCTCCTATTCAGGGGCAAACCATTCCCTTGCTGCTAGAGGGCAGAGATGTGCTCGGTCAGGCACAGACTGGAACGGGCAAGACTGCGGCTTTCGCCCTACCTATCCTCTCGAAACTGGATTTGAAGCAGAAAGACCCTCAGGTCCTGGTTCTGGCACCAACGCGCGAACTCGCCATTCAGGTAGCCGAAGCCTTTCAGAAGTACGCTTCTCACATAAAAGATTTTCACGTTCTGCCCGTTTATGGCGGCCAGGACTACAGCGGTCAGATACGCGCACTGAAGCGTGGTGTGCATGTGGTTGTCGGAACACCAGGCCGAGTCATGGATCACATGCGCCGCGGCACATTGAAGCTACATCAACTAAGCACTCTCGTCCTAGACGAAGCCGATGAGATGTTGCGAATGGGTTTCATCGACGATGTCGAATGGATTCTCGAGCAGATTCCCAAAGAAAGGCAGATCGCCCTATTCTCTGCAACGATGCCAACTCAGATACGACGCATTGCTAGTAAGTACCTAAACGACCCCGTTCAAGTTACGGTCAAGATGAAGACTGCCACGGCCGAGTCAATCCGTCAGCGTTTTTGGCCGGTTAGCGGCATGCATAAGCTCGACGCGCTCACTCGAATCTTAGAAGCCGAGACGTTCGATGCCATGCTGATCTTCGTGCGCACGCGCATTCTTACCGTCGACTTAGCAGAAAAATTGTCGGCTAGAGGATTCTCGGCCACAGCACTCAACGGTGATATAGCGCAAAAAACACGCGAACGTACTATTGAAAGACTTAAGAAGGGGCAGCTGGATATTCTGGTCGCAACCGATGTCGCTGCTAGAGGCTTAGACGTAGATCGAATCAGTCACGTTGTGAACTACGACATACCACACGACACGGAATCCTATATACACCGTATCGGCCGCACAGGTAGAGCCGGCCGAGAGGGAGATGCAATCCTATTTGTTGCTCCGCGCGAGAAACGCATGTTAGCCGCCATCGAGAGAGCGACGAACAAGAAGATCGATATGATGGAACTGCCTTCCACGCAACTGATCAACGATAAGCGCATAGAGCAATTTAAACAGTCGATCTCGGAGACCATCGCTACCGAAGACCTCTCTCAATACACCAAATTGCTAGAGAAGTTTGAAGCAGAGAACGAATTTCCATTGCTAGGCATCGCAGCCGCGCTCGCCAAGCTTGCACAGGGCGGCACACCTCTGCTGTTGGAAAATAAGCCGATGCGAAAAACAGAGAAATTCACACGCGCAGAGGAAGGTGATTCGCGAGGCCGGTCACGCTCAAAGCCTCCCACTGGGGATAGAAGCTCGAGAGGCGAGTCGCGCTCACGACCTCCCGCTGCAGAAAGAAGCTCACGACCTGCAAGAGGCGACAGCCCTCCGGAAAAAGGCATGGAACGATTTCGCTTAGAAGTCGGCCACAACCATGATGTTATGCCAGGCAACATTGTCGGTGCTATCGCCAATGAAGCAGGCTTAGATGCTCAACATATAGGCCGCATCAACATTCACGATGATCACAGTACTGTAGATCTACCCGACGACATGCCGGATGAGATATTCAAAGAACTCAAGAATGTATGGGTCTCTGGACAGACACTAAAAATCTCGCGCCTTACAATGGACGGCAAATCATCTCGATCCGCACGTCCTACATTTGAAAAGCCGAGCAAGGATCAGGACAAAGAACCTAAGAAAGAAAAGAAGCCAAAGCGCAAACCCGCAGTGAAGGGCAAGTCGAACGCGAAGGCTAAAGACGACCCGAAGAAGAAGGCTGCTGCAAAGAAGAAGTCTCGTCACAGGAATCGTGTGGGCACTGGAAAGTAGAACAGCGAGAGCTATTCATTTAAAGTTTTGCATCACATTATTGAGCAATAAAAAAACGGGTGCGAATTTCTATTCGCACCCGTTTTTGCATAAAACCATTACAGTCTTATCAATTCATACTACGGAATTAATCGTGGAATGAACTTAGTCATACCTTGGATCGGTCCAACCTCGCCAGCGTAGACAACACCATTGCGGTCAACTGTAACTCCCTCTCCCATAGAACCTAGGCCGCCCATGCCGGAGCCACGCTCAGAGTCGTGTGCCTTAATGTAGTACAGCACTTCGCCAGTGCGAGCACTACCTACACGCAAACCCTTCTGCCAACCTGGATTGTAGTTTTCATCAGACTCGGAATCGATTGCGTACAGCATATCGGTATTTGGATCGATGAACAGACCACTGATACGGCTGAACTGGTACCAAGTATCTAGATGATCACCATCTTGCGTGAAAATCTGGATGCGGCTGTTACCACGGTCAGCTACAAACAATCTGCCCTGCGAATCCATACCTAGTGAGTGAGGTGAGCGGAACTGACCGTCTTCAAAACCAAATTCACCGAAGCTCTTTATAAAAGTACCGTCTGGCGCAAAGATCGACATACGACTCTTCGCCGTTGGGCCAGCTTCATTCTGAAACTGCGCACCGTGAGTGTCGCCTACGTAGATGTTGCCATTGGGTGCTACCAGAACGTCGTTCGGCGCGTCGAAGTGAGTCGGTGGATCACCAGCTTCACCCCCTGTGCCTAAAGTCATTAGCAATTCACCGGTAGGGCTAAACTTCAAGACCGTGTGGCCCTTGCCCGCAGCAGATGGATTCTCTTCCAATTCGTTGGCGTTTGCAGCCCGCGCATCGACTACCCATACGTTGCCTTCGCTATCGACGTCCATGCCATGTGGCCAGATTATCTGCCCAGCTCCAAAACTCTGAACTACATTGCCATCTGGATCCAACTTAACAATCGGATCCACATCTGATGTGGCACAGGAGTTTGTACCACAGCGATCGCCAGCCCAAACGTGGATGCCATCGACATCGATATTGACCGCACTCACGGAACCCCAGCTACGACCATCTGGCAATGTGCCAAAGTTGCGCTGCGTCTCATAAGGATTCGGTAGGTGGTTGATTGGCTCTTGGTCAGCATGTGCTGCTGGCTGGATAGCGCCCGGTCGAGCTGGTTGTGCTACAGCGGCAGTCGAAAGCAATGACAGCGCAATACTGGTAACGCCGGCGGTAAGAAGCAGGCGCGCTCCTCTTGCTCGTGCAATTTTATTAGTCTTGTTCATTATTCACCTCTTAGTACTACTTGATTAACTCTCTTGATTAACTAGCGTAATTAACGATCGAATTCTCTTCCTACGAAATCCTTCTTCCTATACCGATTACAGGCGGACCCTGATTTTCTTGAGGATAACCTCAAAATTGAATACAGAACAACAACCCACTATACGCCCAATTTTATAGTAATTATAAATTCGGCGAACCTGAGAACATGGACTCTCGAGCAGTCGTTGTCAAGACGGCTTAACGCTAGGAAAGGTCCTGCCTGGCCAATACCGCTCGGAATCCCTAGACTCCCGTCTATTCGCTGTTTATGCTCTGGCTCACAACAAAAAGTGAGGCTCTCATGCGCAGTAATTTGATCTACGTGATTTTCGCGACCGTACTATTGATGGCAGGTATTCTAGTGGCAATCTGCCTTGCTGACTCGGTGCCCAATGCTGCCGGTTTAGCTCATGCTCAGTTCAACGGTATGCAGGCTGGAGGCGACGGAGCCGCACGACTAGAGCACATTGGTGGCTTGGCCTTCGCCTTTCAGGCATTACTGCTGCTGCTAATCGTATGCCTCGCAGCACTAGGCGTAGCCGAAGAGCGGCGCAGCCCAGAGTTATGGGCCTATATGGGCGGCACTCTATTATTCAGCCTCTTTGTCTGGTGGCAGATGTATTCTGGCCATCAAGCCTTCTTAGAAACTGGGGTCACCAGTTATTTCATGGGCTTTCCTGTGGCTACTGCCTGGCAGGTATATGGCACCTGGCTAGGGGCGATTCCGCTGATAATTTTGTACACAGTGGGCTTTCGAAAATTCATATTCACCTTTGAAGATGAGCAGAAATACGAGCAATTGTTAGAAAATATTGCAAGAAAACCGGAGCAGTAATTCCATGGAAGCGTATAGACAGGAAATTATCATTGGCGCAGTTCTCATCTATATGGTCTTTTGTATCATTACTGGCCTCTGGGCCATGCGGCGCACGAAAAATTCCGCCGACTTTTTTATAGCAGGCAGAGGCCTAGGGCCGGTTGTCGTTTCTCTTGCACTATTCTCTTCCACGCTGAGCGGCTTTGGATTTGTAGGCGGGCCGGGGCTGGTCTATTCGATTGGCGTGAGCTCGTTCTGGATGATCGTCATTTCATCCACCGGTTATGCGCTGGGTTTTTTCCTTGTAGCAAAACGAATCCGCATGATCGCCGACGTCCGCAATTGCATATCCCTTCCCGATGTTCTTGCAGCACGATACAACAGTGAAGCAGTTCGGTTTCTTATTGCCGTTACAATCGTTCTCGGGGTAATGGGCTATCTAGCAACACAGATTCTGGCCATGGCCGTGGTGATGCAGGCTATCCTCTCTGGCACCGCCATGTTCGCCGACATAGGACTCGTTGCCTGTGTAGTTATTTCATCTACCGTATTAATCTTCTACTGCGTCACCGGAGGAATCATAGCCTCCGTCTATACCGATGTGGTGCAGGGCGCCATCATGATGATCGCCGGAGTTCTGATTCTATTGACCGCGATGTCTGTCTTCGATGGCGGTATGCAGGAGGCGACGTCCATAATTCTTGCAGACGACGGCGAGGCGATGATGCCCTTCGGTGCAGCCGGCATCATGGCTTCACTCGGCTGGTTCTTCGTCTTCGGCTTGGGACTTGCAGGCCAACCCCATCTGGTAACAAAGATGATGATGAACAGAAGCATATCCGACAACAGGACCATCCTACCGATGTCGCTGTTCGGTTACGTAATGGCCGCCCTACTGTGGGTCTCCATCGGCGTGATCATGCGCGCGGCTGTTATCGATGGCGTTATAGAGCCGCTAGCCCTTCCCGACGATGCCGCCTCTCTCTTCCTTTCAATATTTACCAACCCGCTTTTGGCTGGCATTGTTTTTGCCGGCCTGTTTGCTGCAATCATGTCGACGTCTGACGCCTTCCTCAACATCGGTACGGCCGCAATCATTCACGACATACCCAAAGCTATTCAAGGGCACGCAATTCAGAACGAGTTGTTCTGGGCTCGTATAGTAACCGTGATTTTGGCGATCGTTGCTGCCAGCTTCGCGCTGTATTCGCACTTTCAGGACGCCACACTAGTAGCCATACTCGGAGCCTTCGGCTGGGCGACCTTCGCCGCGTCGATCTTTCCTGTACTCGCTATCGGATTAAACTGGAAGGGAGCAACTGCGATGGGCGCCGTTGCCGCGATCGTTTCAGCCTTGTTGATAAACTTTATCATCCAACTTGCGGGTATCGTTTTACCCTACGGCATACTCGGCGGATTGATTGCGTTTATAGTCTCGCTCGTGTTGTTTATCGCCGTTTCACTAGTGACGAAAAAGCCAGAGTTAGATGCAGACATGGAAGCGGTATTAGATATTTAGCCCCGCCACGAACGAAATTTATCAATGACGATACAAGTCAAAGGCGATTACACATCTATCTGTGTCTTCGCTAAAAGGAATAGTTTTGTGATAGAGAGAGGAAGGAAAGAAAATAATATCACCCTTCTTCGGCCGGTGGATTCTACGTGGATAATTTTCATCCAGAATCGGCAAATCATGACCTTGAAGACTCAACTCAATCGCGCCTTCGTCGGCATCTGTCGCATCAACAGTTTTTAGATAGATGACACCGCTTAGCCAGCCAGACGGATGATTGTGTGATTGTTGATGGCCATTTTTAATCAGCCGAACAAACCAACCTCTGAGATCAAATTCAGTAGGCCAGGAGTTAATATACTCACAATCTTCAGATGAAAATTTGGAGTGATAAGAAGTTAGTTCCTTTCGAAGGATTTTTTCCAGAGCCTCGCAGCTCTTACCAGCTTTAAAAATTGTCGGTGCCGTCTGGAAGCCAAATTTGGTAACTCCATGTCTCGGCTCCCACAATTGAGTTACGTCAGAAGCCTCCAACATTAGCTCTTCAACAAAGCCACTCACATCGGAAATGTGTTCACTTAGGTTTCCTGCCTGAAAGAAATCCAAAGGATTTTTACAGAACGGATAGGGATCTTCTCGTTTCAGCTGGTTGTTTACGAACGCGCTGACTCCGGCTACGCGAAGATTGAGGTCACCTGATTTGGCCAGCATGCACAACCTTTCGTTCAGCTCGGCATAACGACCTAGAATATAGAGACATTCAAGTGATTGAGCCTTCGAATTAAGCCAGAACAGAGGCTTGGATGGATCAGACTCCGATGCCACACAGTCAAAGTGCTGAATGGCCTCTTGGTATTCTCCAACTTCTCTTAAAGCATTACCCATATTGTTATGAGCTTGAGGAGAATAAGGCACGATCTTTAGCGCGCTTTTGTAGCAGTCCAGCGATGCTGCAAGATCACCCTTATCATGTAGGGCATGCCCCATATTATTATAGGCATTAGCATAATTAGGCTTTATCTTTATAGCGGCTTTATAGCTGTCGATCGCGGCGTCTAGATCACCCTTCTCTAGGAAAGTGCTGCCCAGATTATTATAAGCTTCGGCACACTCAGGACTAATCTTCAGAGCCTGGTTGTAGGCCTCGATAGCGGCATCTAACTCGCCGTTATGTTGCAGCGCAGCACCTAAGTTAGTTAAGACGTCCGCGTTGTTAGGGCTGCTATTTACAGCCTGCTGGTAGCAGTCTATGGACGCTTTAAGGTCACCCTTATCTCGAAAGGCATGCCCCATCACATAATAGACTTCAGTGTAATCTGGCTTAATCTTGACGGCTTGCTTAAAGCTATCTATAGCGGCTTCTCGGTCACCCCTCTGCTGATGAGTAACGCCCAAGTTGGTATGCGCCTCAGCTATAACATCTATATCGTGAGGAGTATCGAGATACCTTGATTTAGAGAGCAGAACAGTTCGATAGAACTGTTCTGCTTCGTGAAGGTTACCTTCTTTGTGCGCGGCCACGCCACGCTGCAGCGCCTGAGCAGCTGTTAGATTCATCATATGGACTACCGTAACCAATTAATAAAAACTAAATTAATACTTCGTAGGTCACGCCAGGTATTTTTTGGTACCTGAAAACTAAATGATGCGCGCAACCAATTAATAGAACTGTATTATTAATACTACTTAGGCTTTGGTGAGAACCATGCGCAAATTCACCTCGGCTATACTGCTAGTCTTATACAAAATAATTTTTGAAATAAAACTGAGTTAACGTCAGGAATTATACTTACAGAAAGGGGAAAATAAAGAAACAAAGTGTTACATGTGATCTCAGCACATTAGGAATAACGCGCAAGAATATTGATCTAAATCATGCTTTTTCAAATTGGAATAAATTAAGTTTGCGACTACCACTTGTCCCGTATACGACGCAGACTAACGAAAGTCGATTGATCATTTAATTTTCTTTCATCAGTATCCAAGCTTTCGGCAATTCCTGCACGTACTTGCGCTTGATCCAGTCTAAAGAAAACATTAATTTCTCGCTCCATACCGATTGTACTGACATAGCTTTCAGCGCTTAGCCCTGCTTTAAACTGCGCGCACAATGTTTGAGCTGATTGATTGTCCGGTTCTCGGTCCAGCGTGAACTGCAAATTATTTTCAATATAGTCATGCCCTGGGAATACACGCACGTCATCCGCCAGCGGATAAAACTGTTCGACGAATGTTTGATACATGATTTCAGGTGCGCCACCCAAGTCGCAACGCCCTATTCCCGCATTGAACAATGTGTCTCCACAAAATAGAGCGGGCTGCTCTGCCTCAGTGCCAGAGAAAAGCAGACATATATGGCTCATGGTATGACCTGGGGTATCCATCACCTTCAGGCTGAGCTCACCACATCCCAGCGTGTCGCCGGCCTGCAATCCTCTATCCACGTTCGGTATGGACTGCATAGCATCGAGATGGGAAACCAACTGCGCGCCAGTTGCCGCGATAACCGGTTCATTACCACCAATATGATCGTGGTGGTGATGAGTGTTAGCGACAACCTTGATGATCCACCCCAATTCTTTGGCAACTTGCAAACACAGAGCATGATCCAAAGGGTCAATAGCAATCGCCTCGAGAGTTTCTTCGCAGGCAAGCAAATACATATAGTTGCTCAAGGAATTGCGAATGGGTATTTGTCTAATTAGCATGACTCTTCCTACTCTGATGGCAATTGATCAATCTTACATTAAAATTTGTACGGCTAGAGATATTTGACACATAAATCCGACAGTAAAGGCAGGCGCTCGATCCCAGGAACGCCTTCAGCAGGTCCTAGGTGTTTCGCTCCATCTACACTGCCCGCAACCGCGGTCTTCGAGCCTGCCCCCCGTCGAGGCCAGGCTGTCATATCTTAGGCACTTTAGGTAATACTCCTTCTATAACAGACCGCCGAGGCCGGCCTCCAGTCAGCGGCGCGGCAACTAGTTCAGAGTAGTGTTCCGCTAGAATCATATTTGAACGCGCACCAGAAGACTTGCCATAGAATGCCGCTTTACAACGTCTGCCTTGACTAGGGAGACGATTATTTGGCGTACTCCATCATGAATTCCCCTCGTCGTGATAGGTTGTTATCCTTACACCAATTCTTGACCCATTTCTTATTCCATTCCTCGCCAGAGATTGTCGAGGACAACATCCTTCCTTGAGGTGACTTCATTGAAACTTTACGACCTTCCCGCCTCTCCGAACGCCCGCCGCGTTCGAATTTTTCTCGCCGAGAAAGGGCTAGAAATTCCAATGATTCCGGTAAACATGATAGCAGGAGAAAACTTGACAGATGACTATCTGGCGAAGAATTCTCTAGGCAGAATGCCGCTTCTTGAACTAGACGATGGCACTACTATTTCCGAATCCATGGCCATATGCAGATACATTGAAGAGATGCACCCCAGCCCTGCGCTAATGGGAAGCGGCGCGCTGGAATCCGCTACGATTGAGATGTGGCAGCGCCGCATGGAATTTGAATTCATTCTGCCCATCATCAGTATTTTCAGACATACCGCCGACATGTGGAAAGATCGATTCGTCCAGATCCCCGAGGTAGCTGAGCAGGAAAGAATTACTGTAAAAGCGCGAATTCAATGGCTAAATAATGAACTAAACGGTAAGCAGTTTATTGCAGGAGACGACTACACAGTGGCCGACATAACGGCACAGTGCGCCTTTGTCATGGCCAAAGCCGCGCTGGGTATTAAAATTCCCGAGGAACTGAAGAACTTGAGCGACTGGTGGATTAAGGTGTCGACGCGCGCAACTGCCCGGGCCTGAACTTTGCTCAATAGGTCACTCTTAGCTAGGCGTCTTTAAGACTTTGCTAACCACTTCGCCCCGCAACTGACACGAGGCGTGCTTCGGATACATTTTCCCGCAATAGGTGGAATCGAAATCTTGAGCAGAAACGGCGTCAACCGCCAAATCGGTACCTGCCATACTTCCTGCTTGTATTGGAAACAGAGGTTCCAATAACGCGGCGATTTCACTTATTTAGAAGGGCTTATAAATTAGTCCGCCAACTAAATCAGGTTGCTCATTACTGTCACTAAGGATATCAATTGTAACTCCGCCCGCTATTTAGACAGAAACCCTGTCTCGGTTTAATAACCCTCATCGAAGGCTGCCCAGCATTTCTTACTGGCGTCAAAACCGACCTTTCGAATCTCAAATCTACTGCATTCCACCCTGAACCAAATCATTAAGTTATTCATAAAATGGTCGTACTATACATGGACTCAATACCCCCGAGAAATGGATGCACATGTCAAAGAGTGAAGAATTCGAGAAGATGGGCGGCAGACAGAGCCTTGAGAGAATAAGTAAGGTCTTCTATGACAAGATTTATGATCACCCTTGGTTGAAGTTATATTTCGAAAAACTCCCCCAGGAATACATCGAATCCCAGCAATGTGATTTCATGGAACAGGTACTAGGTGGCAACAATCAGTATGCTGGAAAAACACCCCCGAAAGCTCACAGACATATACTAGTTAGCGAGGAGCTATTTGAATTGCGCCAGGAATTACTCAAAGAATCATTTAGAGAGTTGCATGTTCACCCTGAACTCGGAAGAAAGTGGCTTCAGCTGGATCAGACATTCAAACCACAGATTGTCAAGACTACGCTAAGTGATTGCCAGCAAAGATACGATGGTGAGGGTATCCTCGCGTTCTCGAACCCAGCCTAGCTAAGCGCCCTGCCCCCAAAACATTCCCAAAGTGTCGAGAATCAGAACAACGGCGATTGTCGACTTGGCAGCACCTTGAAAAGTCCTATCTACGCTAGCGTCTTCCGCCGCAGCAAGCGCACATCTCGCTCAAGTTCTTCTGAGTTTCGTCGTAATCATCCAAGCTGCTCATTAAAACTAGCAAGCTAAGCACAACTACCGTTGTATTTGAGGAGTGCCTACCTATTTATTATGACGGGCCCAACACACATTAATAATTGGGGTAATTGCAGTGGATTTAGCAAGTTTAGTAGGGATCTTAGGTGCTTTCGGCATCATTCTCTTAGCCATATTCAGTAATGCTGACGCCAGCCCACTGGTCTTCGTTAATATTCCCTCGATACTCATCGTGATTGGCGGCTCCTTAATGGTGGTGCTGATGAAGTTCAGCTTGGCGCAATTCATTGGGGCGTTCAAGGTAGCCGGCAAAGCGTTCAAAACCAAACAGGAACCAGCCGAAGTACTGATCGCAAAGATTCTTGAGATTGCCCAGATAGCGAAAAAGGAAGGTTTACTCGCTCTGGACGATATCGAGCTGGAAAATGAGTTTCTAGCTCAAGGTGTGGAATTGCTGACCGACGGTCACCCGCCCGAAGTTATTGAAGAATTGTTAACCAAAGACATGGAACAGACCGTAGACCGACATAAATGGGGCGCCAAGGTTTTTAGCTCCCTAGGTGACGTCGCACCGGCTATGGGCATGATCGGCACGCTGATCGGCCTTGTGCAAATGTTGTCGAACATGTCTGACCCTCAGTCAATCGGTCCGGCAATGGCGGTGGCATTGCTTACTACTTTGTATGGCGCCATGTTGGCAAATATAGTGGCCCTACCCATAGCGGACAAATTAACTCTAAGAAAAGTAGAAGAAGGTCGCTTCAAGGCTCTCTGCATCGACGGCATGCTGGCGATTAGTGCGGGACACAGCGCGAGAGTAGTAGAAGGTTTACTGAAGGTCTACCTCTCACCACGGCAGCGCAAGGCCGGACTAGAAGCGAAAGAAGGTACGGACGGCGAAGCAGGCACTAGCGAAGAACCTGCTGCGAAGGCCGCCTAGCCTGATTCGCAAGGGCTTGGAAACGATATGAATGAGATTGCTGAAGACGAATCACCCCCAGGCGCCCCTGCCTGGATGGCAACCTTTGCCGATCTGATGTCTTTGCTGATGTGCTTCTTCGTTCTATTACTTTCTTTCTCGGAGATGGACGCGCAGAAATACAAGTTGGTGGCGGGCTCGATGAAAAACGCGTTTGGCGTTCAAACCGAAGTATTGGCCAACCGAAACCCAAGTGGCACCTCTGAGCCTGTAGAGGATATGGTCCAGCAAGCCTCTGCAGCCAACCCAGGAGAAGGTAAAGGCGAAGGTGGAGGGAAAGGCGACGGGGACAGAGTTCAGTTACTCGAAGATATCGAAGAGCTGATACTGGAAACCACCGAGGATGTGGAAACGCTGGAAGAAAGCCTAAAAGAAGAGATACAGGGCGGGTTCATCGAATTGGAATCAAGCTTTAGATCAATCACCGTCCGAATCAAAGAAAAGGGCTCCTTCGATTCCGGCTCTGCCAACTTGCAAGACGAATTTATTCCGGTGATGGTCAAGCTGCAAGATGCTCTCATGGATATTGACGGAAAAATTACCGTAGAGGGCCACACGGATAATATTGATATTTCGACTCAACGCTTTGCTTCAAACTGGGATCTGTCTTCGGCTCGCGCGTTGTCCGTTGGTCATGAGCTATTCAGAAACGATCTATTGAACAGCAACCGCTTTGTAATTTCGGGCTATGCCGACACGGTTCCCTTTGGCAGCAACGACACCGTTGAAGGCCGGGCCCGCAACCGGCGCGTTGAGATCAATATACGACAGCCTGTCTCACAAGAGATCAGTACCGGTTTGCAAGAGCTGAGTGATGCCGACTCTGATTTGCTGGAATTCTTCACTGACAATGCAACTGCCTCCTCTTCAACCGATGTTACCGATGTTACCGATGTTACCGATGTTACCGATGTCGTGGTCAGCGAACCTACTGCCGATTCGGACTAATGAAAACTCCAAGGCTTGGTAGTTGTGCGCTTAACAGTAGCCACCAGAGATAAATGGAGCCAGAGTAAAGGCAGTAGCAAACTTGCTTATGCTTTTTCCCACAACTCTACTGTTCAACATTTTCCTTAGATCACCTTCCTGCAACATAAGTTGCAGTCCATTTCGTGAATTCAAATTCCTCGCCCCGAGCACCTTCACCCGTCCTAGTCTTCCTTAGGCGTGCCATCTCCATTCATGCCCATGGATTCGTAGCGCCTCCAGCCGGCTAGGATTCCTGCCAGACCGTGATTTCCCTCGTGGCAGGCGTACTCGTAGATCGGGTCTTCGATGCGGCGCATTGGCAATCGAGCCGACCAGGATACATCCCAGGTATTCGGGTCTTCGACGGTAAAATCATAGTCCAGCGTGTTCTCGTCGAGCCAGGTGAAACGCTCCTCGACCTTCAATGCCTGCGAAGTATTTCTCCAACCGATGGAGTAGTAGTAGTTCTGAGTATTGATTACTAGAGTGTCGCCATCCCAGTGCGCAATCGAGTCCCCTTCCCATTTCAACTGCTTGGTATGGTGCTCATCGTCGAAGCGAATGATGCGCGCATGATGAATCATCTCGCTCAGAATCATGACATGATCCTTCGTCTGCACGAGTTGCATATTGTTATTGTAAGAACCCGATATCATCGGCGGGCCGGTTCGCGCATTCATCATACAGCGATCGTTTAGCGTTCTTGCCTCAGGCCCCTCGCTGAGTCTTCGCATCTCGGAGATCTCTGCGCTGCGCCCGCTCCCTATCGTATTGAGTTCAGGAACGCGGCCATTAGGCGGATCGTAGACTAGAGACGTTCTTCGATCTGCGATCGTTTCGACGCCGCGCTCATACCAAAACTCGTTATAGGAGATCACGCCCGGCGGGTAACCCGCGCCGCCTACCGAATCGATGATTAGGTCTCGATTCTGTCGTCTATTCTCGAATGAGGCCCACTCGGCAGCTTCCTCTGCCGTTAGCGTCGCCTTGTCCGCAAGTTCGGGAGGCCTATTCAATGGCGTAAGTGTACGGAAGGTAAAGGTACCTTGAAAATCCGGCACACCGTGTTCGGTGCGTGGAATATCTCCGGTCTGCGCCGAAAGGGATGGAGCCACAATAACTGCCACGACGAATGCAATCACACTGTTTAAGAGTCTTCTATTCATGAGGTTCTCCTTATAATTATTGTTATACGTTATGGCACCGTTACTAATTCTGATAAACCAGCTCTCCACCCACATAGGTCTGTTCGATCTCGATATCCATGATCTCTTCCGGGTCGATGGTCAAAATATCGCTAGAGAGTACGATCATGTCGGCTAGCTTGCCAGGTTCAAGCGAACCCTTTAGGTCTTCTTCAAAACCCAGATAGGCACCATTAATCGTGTAGCCTTGAATCGCTTCTTCGATGGTAATAGCCTCATCTGCTCCGAATACTCTGCCGCTCATGCCCTTCCTAGTGACGGCCGCATAGATGCCTACCAGCGGACCTATGGGCAAGATATCGCTAGAAATAGCAACATGGATGCCATGATCCATAGGCGAGCGCACTGGGTTATTGTGCTCGAGACGCCAGCCATCGAGATTCGCTACGTAACGTCCCTCTAAGGTATAAGTGAAATTAGGCTGCTGGGTGATATGGATACCATGCTCTGCCATCGTCTCCATTGTTTCGTCTGATGGACGCATAGAAAAGTGATTGAGATAGGTACGATGATCTTCCCGTGGATTCCTCGTGAGAGCATCCGCCAGCGTATCGACCACCAGCTCAATCGCCGCATCGCCGATCGCATGAATACCCATCTGCCAGCCTGCGTCGTGAATCTCATTAATATGAGCGACTAATTCTTCCGCTGGCATGTTCAGGTAGCCGCGATAATCGCCCTGATTCAGGTAAGGCTCCTTGGTGAAGGCGGCTGGGCCTGTAAAGCCACCATCAGCAAATACTTTGATGGGGCCGATCTTCAGGAACTCGGTGCCATCACCGACTCTGGCTTTAACCTCTGCAATCCCCTGGGGGTCGAACCACTGAAACTGTATTGCCGAGCGCGGTAATTTCACACCAGGCTTGGCATACAGTTCTTCGAACATCGCGTATTCGTCCGGACGCTTGGAGGCATCAGTAATGCTGGTGATTCCCTTGGCAAGCAAGTTGCCCAAGTTAATTTCGAGGCTAGCAAGTAACTCTTCATAGGTCGATTCTGGGACTAGACGACCGACGATGCCCTGTCGCTCGCGAATAATCCCATTCGCAACCCCATTCTCATCACGTTCGATTACACCACCTTCGGGATCGGGCGTATTATTGTTTATCTCGGCCAACCCTAGCGCCGATGTGCTAACAACCGCACTATGGCCGCCCGCTCGAGTAAGGGTAACGGGATTGCGCGGGGCGGCGATATCGAGATCACCACGAAGCGGTTTGCGGCCTTCTGCCAACTCATCCTCCGACCAGCCATAGCCGGTAATCCACTCTCCCGCTCCTAATTCGGCAGCCTTGGCGCGAATCAGATCCTGCATCTCAGCAATCGAGGAAACTTCGCCCAATTCTATGTAGCGCTCTGGTCGACCACGGATATGGGTGTGGGAATCGATGAAGCCTGGGATGAGTGTCTTGCCGCCGAGATCGCGCACAGTGGCGGCCTCGTACTTATCTAGCAGCGAGGCATCTCCTAGCTCGACGACCTTACCATCGGTCACCACGATTGTGTCATGGATGCTAAATGCCTCATCGACGGAAACGATCTTGCCATTGTTCAGTATTAAGTCGGCAGCAATTTTCTCCACCGACTCCTCAGCAGGCTGACATGCCGCAAGGGAGGCAACTAGAGTTGAGATAAAAAAAACGCTTCTAATATTCTTCATGCTTTGTATCCTATTTTTTTATTCTATTCACATGATCAAAGCTAATTGAACGAAACAAACTCACAGTATTAAGTTTTCTTTTTTCGCATATTCTAGTGTTGCAGATAATGCCTTACCAAATTTCTCAGTCATCTCATCGACCTGCTCTTCTTCGATAATCAATGGCGGACAGAAGGCAACAGAACTCCCACTAACCACACGCAGCAGCAATCCCGCATCCTGGCAAGCACGCTGTGCAAACGCGCCCACCTGGCCATTGCTAAAAGCCTGACCAGTTTCTTTATTCGCGACTAGCTCAATCGCACCGATGAGACCCTTGCCCCGCACCTCACCCACTAACTCGTGACCTGCATACTCCTGCAATCGGGATTGCAAATGCGCACCCATTTTCGCCGCTCTAGCGAATAGGTCGTCCCGCTCATAGATCTCCAATGCTTTTAACGCCGCGGCGCAGGCAACAGGATGTCCCGTATAGGTATAGCCATGCCCGAACAAGCCCACATCGGCACTCTGCTGCGCCATGGCTTCGTACATTTCGCCAGGAATAACAGCCGCGCTGATCGGCACATAGGCTGACGACAGCTGTTTCGCTAGACTCATGAGGTCTGGTTTTATACCCATCGTTGTAGAGCCGAAGTCATTTCCCGTTCTACCGAATCCGCAGATCACCTCATCGGCCCAGAGGAAGATATCGTGCTCGTTCAGCAAGGCCTGCACCTTAGGCAGATAGCCTTCCGGCGGCACGATCACGCCACCGGCACCCATTAATGGTTCGGCAATGAAGGCGGCGATCGTGTCCGCACCTTCTTCAAAGATTATTTTTTCTAGATTTTTTAATAGACGGGAAACGAAGTCGTCTTCCGACTCATCGCCCACCTTGCCACGGAAGTAGTGTGGACAATCCGCTCGAAGAATACCGAGTGCTTCTACCGGCAGATCGAAGTGGCTGTGCATCACAGGCAAGCCAGTAAGCGCAGCGGCGGCGACAGTCACGCCGTGATAGCCGCGATCTAATGCGATGATTTTCTTCTTCTGGGGTTTTCCGATAGCATTGCTGTAGTAGCGCAGCATCTTAATCTGCGAATCGTTCGCCTCGCTGCCCGAGTTGCTGAAGAAGATTCTGGCATCTGGTACCGGTACCATCGCGGCGAGCTTGTCGGCCAATTCCATTACAATAGGGTGGGTGCGACCACCGAAGAGGTGGCTATAGGAGAGAGTCTTAAGCTGAGAATTGATGGCCGCAATGAGTTCTTCATTGCCGTAGCCTAGGGCGGAACACCAGAGTCCTGACAAGCCCTCTAGATACTGATTGCCAGCGTCGTCGTAGACATAGACGCCCTTACCGCTGACAATATTTAACTGCTCAATAGCGGCTAGATTAGTAACCGGATAAATGATCGAGGACATAGTCTTTTCGCCTGTGTAATTGCTCTAGACTCTAGCATTTACTCGGCGAATTGAATACTAGCCTACGACTGGCATAGCGCCTCGATTTACTCTTTCTCTACGAAGCCTTCCCAGCTCTGCATGTAGGTGATGAACTTGTCCGAAAGCCCTTCATCCACCAAATGGCTGCGTGCTACTGGATTTTCTACCGGCATGAAGTTCGGGTCTTCCTGGTAGCGATTGGGGAAGTCATGATGCAGGATTGCCGCACGTCCCAGCATGATCCAATCCGCACCCGCCGCCAATGCCTTCTCGGCCTCCTGGGGCGTGCGAATCTTACCCGCAACGCCTAATCGAACCTCGCCTCGGTCCAGTTCGGTAAAATAGGACATGAGAGTCCTACCTTGCATGGCCTCTTCATTCGGTTCCTTGAAGACGTCCCAGAGTGACATGTCCAGAAAATCGATCTGACCAGTGCTCATTAGCTGCTGCGCCACGGTTTGTACTTCGCTGAGCACCAAGCCAAAGCGCTCGGGAGACAGACGAACGCCGACCATAAAGTCATCTCTACATTGCTCACGAATACCATCGAGTATTTCGAAGAAGATACGGCTCCTGTTCTCGAGAGAGCCTCCATAGCGATCGTCGCGCTGATTGTTCTCGCTGCTCAGAAACTGACAGAGGATATAACTATGGGCACCATGAATCTCAACACCATCGAACCCTGCTGTTTGAGAGCGTACCGCTGCCGCAATGAAATCAGCGACTAACTGCTCAACCTCAATCAAGCTCAGCGCCCGCGCGCCTGTCTTCTCATCCCCTGAAGGGCTGACGGGTTCCGTACCAATTAGCTCGCTAGGCGAGCGTATGCCGGCATGATGGAGCTGACAGATCGCTATACTGTCGTGGGCCTTGATCGTTGCCGCGAGGTGACTCAAGCCTTCGATGTGGTTATCTGAAAACACACCGAGTTGTCCGGGAAACCCCTGACCAATTGCCTGCACGTGTGCCGCACAGGTCATGGTAAGACCGAATCCACCTTCGGCGCGCATGGTGAGCCACCGAAACTCCTCGTCTGATAGCACGCCGTCTACATGGCTCTGTGTGTTGGTGAGAGGCGCCAACATGAATCGGTTCTTCATGGCTGGGCCACGGCTAAAGGTAAGCGGTTGGAAAAGTTGACTCATTTTTGTTGGTTGTTCCTATATATAGATATCTAAAAGGGTTTGGCAGCTAGATCAATCGAATTAATACGAAGCGAAAAGCAGGCCAAAGGTTACACGTTTAGACGGATTTACGAAACCACTGCATCGCGCTACTTGGATACGCTAGACAGATTCACGTAGACTCAATGGTCTGACTATCTTGGGCTGCATCTGTTAACCAGCGCCCAAGAAGAAAAAGGAGACAAAATGCGAACCTCGCAAACCACAGCTCTATTTGGCGGCCTGCTCAGCGCCGTACTTTTCATCCCAATCTTCGCGCAGGGTCCCGATGCACTCTCCTCGGGAAGCGAATGGACACAGTATCGCGGCAATCTAGCAGGCACGGGTTTTTCGCCTCTAACGCAAATCAATCAGGAAAATGTAGCCAATCTTGACAGCGCCTGGTCTTATTCGCTGCTTGCCAATGCACTCAATACCGACGAGAACCCTAGATCGCCGAATTCGCAGGTGACACCGATCGTTGTCGAAGGCGTCATGTATCTTCCCGCTGCTGATCGCGTGATCGCGCTCGACCCCATTAGCGGTGAAGAGCTATGGACACACAGAGTTTTGGCAAGCGCCGCATCCAGACGCGGCGTCTCCTATTGGCCGGGCGACAACGATTCCCGTCCTCGCATCCTCTATACCGCCGGTAGACGACTGGTGGCACTTGATGCCGCCACGGGCGAGCTCGCCTCAGAGTTCGGCGATTCAGGCGAGATCGATATGCAGATCCCCTATAACTCTGTTGCTATGGTTTTCGAGAACACGGTAATAGTAGGAGCCAATACACCCAGAGGCGCAGAGGGAGGAATCGGCAACGCGAGAGCCTTCGATGCACGAAGCGGAGAGAAGGTCTGGGAGTTTGAATCCGTACCTGGACCTGGAAACCTCGGACACGACACCTGGGAAGGCGACAGCTGGCGTGGAAGACTGGGCGCGAATGCCTGGCCATTCTATTTCACCGTCGATGAACAACGCGGACTAATCTATCTCCCCCTCGCCTCGCCAATCCCATTCGGCTACGGTGGCGACCGCGCGGGCAACAACCTTTTCTCAAATTCACTAGTCGCTGTCGATATCCGCAGCGGAGAATACCGCTGGCATTTCCAAACCATTCATCACGACCTATGGGATCATGATCCGCCCGCGCCTCCGGCATTATTTGATATAGAGAAAGATGGCGAGTTGATTCCAGCGCTGGGAGTGACCACCAAATCGGGTTATCTGTATTTGTTGAATCGAGAGACGGGAGAAGCAATCTTCGGCATCGAAGAGCGCGCAGTTCCTGCCAGTGACGTGCCAGGCGAGGAGACTTCTCCCACACAACCGATTCCAACTAACCCGCCCGCATTAGCGCGAGTGAGCTTTGACGCATCCGACCTAGTAACTGCGGCTGACACATCGCCAGAACATGCCGCCGCCTGCACGGAGCTGCTCGCGAACTCTGGAAGCGTTACAAACCAAGGTCCATTTAGCCCTTGGGCCTACAGACCCAATGGCGCTGGAGATAACACCACACTGCTATTCCCGGGGCTGACAGGCGGACCGAACTGGGGTGGTGTAGCGTTCGACCCTGCTAGCAAGTACGCCTTTGTCTTTGCTGGCGACATCGGCAGCTTTGGCTGGGTAGAAGAATCTGAAGACGGCGCTGAGTACCTCATGCAGCGTCGCGGCCCTAGGCCTGGCAACTTTCAAGTAACCATCGATGGCATGTCACTACCCTGCCAGAAACCACCGTGGGGGACGCTGTCGGCTGTAGATACCACAACGGGCAATATCGCCTGGCAGCAGAGCATAGGATTAAGCGGAGTACTGCCACAGGAAAACCAGAACACTGGAAGACCTGGACGTGCCTCGGCCTTGGTTACTGCGGGCAATCTATTGTTCATAGCAGCAACAGATGACAATCGTCTGCGCGCGCTGGATACAATGACTGGGCGACAACTCTGGGAAACGACTCTAGCTAAACGCGGAAACGCGAACCCCATGACCTACCGGGGCGCGGATGGAAATCAATATGTGGTAATTAGTGCCACGGATACGCTGCGAGCATTCAGGCTACCGTAGACAGCAGCTCGCTGAAAACCTAGTCACTCGCGACTAGGTTTGGCCGTTGCTGTAAGAAGTCTGTTACCTGTTCATAGGCTAGCGCAAATTCCAGCACCTTCTTATCTTCACCGAAGCGACCCATGACTTGAATGCCCATGGGTCTGCCCTGCTCATCGAATCCAGCCGGAACATTCACTACTGGATTTCCAGCAAGGCTGCCGCCTATTACTACCTCCATCCAGCGGTGGTAAGTATCCATTTTTCTTCCAGCTATTTCAGCCGGCCAATGAATTTCTTTTGAAAAAGGGAAGACCTGAGCGGTGGGCAGCACAAGAAAATCAAATTTCCCTAAGAGGCGAAATACTTCCTGATTCCATCGGCTTCGGGCTCTTTGCGCTTCATAGATCCGCAGCGGAGTTAATTCCAAGGATTGCTCGATCTCCCAAATATACTCCGGCTTGAGTAACACACGTTGTGCTGGGTCGTTGTACATTGATAGGGCACTACTGCGCCCAAAGTTGCGCAGATCGACCCAGGTGCGCCAGAGCTCTGCCATATCGAAATCCGGCATACAGGGCTCGACTCTCGCTCCAGCTGTCTCCAATATGTTGAGACTCGATTCGCATACATCCAGAACACCAGCTTCCGTAGCCAGATATCTCTCAAAGTCTCCCATCCAACCAATCTTAATGTCCTGCAGATTGAGTGGAGTGAACTGGGCGGCTTCAGGCAGCCTATCGGGTATAGCATTGAGTTGGCCGCTAACCGGCCCTGCGATGCTGAGCAGAAGGCGAATCGTATCTTCGGCATTCCGGCCCATGGGGCCCGCCGTCGCGAGACTCCGATTTATCGGGTCTCCGCCGCCCAGCCTACCCACAGAAGGCCTGAAACCAATGACGTTGTTAAAGGCCCCCGGATTTCGAAGCGAACCCATCAAGTCGCTACCATCTGCCACCGGCAACATATGCGTGCCGAGACCACAGGCGGCGCCACCGCTGCTGCCACCAGCTGTTAGCGCCGGATTACAGGCGCTGCCGGTAGCCCCAAACACTTCATTGTACGTCTGTGAGCCGACACCAAACTCTGGCGTATTGGTCTTGCCTATAAAGATCGCACCTTGCCTTCTAACATTGGCGACGAGCGAACTATCGGCTGTCGCTACTCGATTCGCAAAGATGCGCGAACCGCTGGTGGTAATCATGCCTTCGACGCTGGCAAGATCTTTGACCGCGTGCGGCATACCATGCATCCATCCCCAGTACTCACCCTTATCCAGAGCGACATCCGCAAGGCGAGCCTGATCTAACAGACCGTCCTGTTCGGCGAGATTAACTATCGCATTGTAAACGGGGTTGTAACGCTCGATGCGCTGCAAGTAGGCCTGCATGACTTCGAGACAGCTGACCTGTCGGTCGCGGATAGCAGCGGAGAGTTTAGATGCAGAGAGTTCGGTAATGTCGCCAGGCAGTTCACTCGCTAGCAGTCCAGCAGGCAGAAGCATCAAACTCGAGACTACGAGAGAGCTATGTAGAGATGATTTCAAAAATTCTCGGCGCTGCATATTGAGTTCCTCTACGAATAATAATTTCGGTAAAAACAAGTGAGCTTAGGAATCTCTAGAAATCTCCAAACGCCTCAATTCCTAGGATATCGGCGTAGCGTTCCTCAAGAATGTCCTGTTTCCTGAGGCTACCTCTGAGCAAGAGACCGATGTCCGTCGCGATGATTTCTATCGTCTGTTTTTGCGTTTCGAAATCGGGAGCAAGCTGAATAGTGGAACCCCAAAGGGACAGCATGCGGGTGTCTATTTGACGAATATCATTGTGCCTAGACCACTCACTTCCTATAGCAATGCCTAACAGGCTAAGTTGCTCGAGCAGTTCCTGAGCAGCCTTGGGAGCGGGCGCCTCATACACGTAGCCCTGAATATCTTGCCATCCGGACTGATAGGCAAGATTGCCCTGATAAAAGCTCAACACCCATCCGAGGTATTCAGCTTCCGATTGATGACTCTGGTTCTCTTCGTCCGCAGCGTAGGCCACTTTAAAAACCTGTGTTTGCGGAATCGAATCTGGCCAATCTTCCAAATTAGGACCGATACAGGAAGCCAAGAGCAGGCAAACAGCCGCAACAAACAAAGGCTTGCTACTGCTACTAACTGTCTTCTTTAATTGCCACGCTACTGCTGTCATGAAATCAACCAAGCCCCTTACTATCTGCGCCATCTACTTTTGAAAACAATCTTACCAACCTACAGCCTGACCATCCTTACGATGATCCGAGCCGGCGCGGTAGACACCGTTCACTGGATGATCCTGATCTATGCTCTGCTGACCGAAGATGGGCTCGGGCAGTGTCGAATCTTTGCTAAATAGGATTCCCTGATAGCCACCTACCCTACCGCCATTTACAGAGCGCACATTGTGGCCCTTAGCCTGCAACGCTCGACCTACGAGACTGTAAAGATTGTCTTCCAGAGAGAGCGTGTTGCTGTTCTGACCATGGGTGAAGCGCGCCGCATCGGTAGTCATCTGCACATTCATTCCATTATCTATAACATTCACCATATGCTGGACATGCGTCTCGGGTTGCACAGAGCCTCCCATATTGCCGAACGTCATTAGAGGCTCGTCGTTCTGCATTACGAAGCCCGCTATGATGGAATGAAAAGGTCGTTTACGCGGTGCGACTTCGTTCGGGTGACCCTCTTCTAATGAGAAGGCAACGCCGCGGTTGTGCAGCATCATTCCATACGGCGGTATTGTCGCCCCACTACCGTAGACTGAAAAGATACTGTGTATTAGGGAAACCATATTCCCCCAGCGATCAGCCGTGGTTAGATAGATCGTGCCCCCATCTAAGCCGCCTGTAATGGACGGTTCGGCTGCCACATCCATGTCGATGCGATCGCAAAGAGTCGCTGCATAGCCTTTCGATAGCAGCCTATCCACAGGGATATCGGAAAACAGAGGATCGCCGTTATAGGCCTGCAAATCAGAGTAGGCTAGCTTCTTCGCCTCGACCAAGAAATGCCAGTAATTCGGGTTTGATGGGCCGAAGGCAGACAGGTCGACGTCGTGCACCGGTGCGCAGACTTCCAATATGTTCAACATCTCCAACGCGGCAAAGCCCTGCCCCGGAGGTGGCAACTGAAACACATCATAGCCGTGATAGTTTGTGCTAATTGGATCAATCCATTCGGACTCGAACTCGGCCAGATCCGCGTGCGTCATCACACCGCCATCAGAGCGCATCTTCGCCACGATCGCATCGGCAATAGGCCCCTTATAGAAAGCATCTCTGCCTTGCTCTTGAATGAGACGCAGCGCATCCGCCAATTGAGGGTTGCGGATAATACTATACAACGGTGGCACCTCACCGTCATTGAGGAAGGTCGCAGCGGAGTCGGCGTCGCCGCGCAGCTTCTCTCGTACGGAACTTATATCCCGGTGTCTTCGCTCTGCCTGCCCCCAGCCCTCATCGGCGACCTGCACCGCTCTGGCAAATGTCTCCTCGAAACCCATTGTCCCGAAGCGAGTTAGCAAGGCATCGTAACCACTGATGGCACCAGGTACCGTCGCCGCATTAACGCCATTGCCAGGCACGCGTTCGACGCCTAGCGTTTCTTTAAAATACTCAGGCGTCCATCCGGCCGGAGCCCAACCTGCAGAGTTCAGCGCATAGAGCTTCTTATCCTGCGCGCTCCAAACCAGAGCAAACAGGTCTCCCGCTATACCCGTATCATTTTGTGAGGTGACATCGAGAACCGCTGCGGCAGCTACGGCAGCATCGATCGCATTGCCGCCACTTCGAAGAATTTCCAGACCTGCCTGTGCGGCGATCGGGTCGCTGGTTGCAACCATGCCGTGGCGAGCAATTACTTCTGAACGACCCTGTCCTAGCCAGCCCTGCCCACGCGAACCAGTCGCAGCAACGACGTTAGCAGCGGGGTTGCTAATCTTCTCTGTAGGGATACCAAATGCGTTTGGCGATTGCGCAATACTCGATGCCAGCGGCAAGCCAGCGAGTGAGATGATTGCAACGCTGCGGACCAAAATTCCCTGCAGATTAACCGTAGCCAATGTCATGCTTCGCCCTCTCTTCGCTTAATTCGAAATCAAAACTCTTAGTGCGGATGCTCCGCAAGGTGCTGCGCTAACAAATCTTTCCCGTAGTCGTTGCCATTCGGCGTTCGTACAATAGTATGAATATGATCACGAGTAGGCGTGCCAGGTGTATTTATTTGAGCCGTGCCAACTGGGTTCTGATGATCGAATTCGATCAAAATTACCGGGCTATGTATACGGTAGTAGAAGATCGCGTCGTCTTCGACATTTCCGATCCAGGCGAAATAGGTGCCATCGATATGCTGACCGATTTCGTCCATGGTGATATTGGCATGAGCTTCGCGCAGGTTCGCGATATATACACGTATAACGTTCAGCAGTTGCGACTTCTGCGCAGTACTCATTTCACTACCGCGCAGTCCCTCGAAGTCGAGCGTAAGATTGTCTTCGTTCGCAGCTGCCAGTTGATTGTTGCGTGTCTTGTCGGGATCGATAGTCGCAACAACCTGCTGACTCCTCTCCAGTGACTGCATGAAGGCGAGCCCCTGATCCTGCTCGTCCTGCATTATGCGATTGCCCGCGTACTTGCCCCGCTCGGTAAATACTGGCTCGCCACCCCAGAAAGCTGGCGTCATGACGACTTGATTTCCCAACACGAAGAAATTGATGATTAGATGATGGCCATCCAACTGCCAACCCCAAGGTTCGGTTGTGGACGGATTACCCATGACGGTGAAATAGTATTTCTCTTCGCCGTAACGGATTGGCTCACCGTTTAACTCAAGCAGCGATTGCTCGGTTTTCATGATGTCTTGAGTCTGCGCTACGCCTTCGGCGCTAAGCGATGCACGAAGCAAATCCCATGCGGCCGTCTTTTGCTGTTCCGACATCTCTTCGAGGCTCACCCCGTGTCGCGAAAAAATCCCCACGTCCACGTTAGACCAATTTCGCCACTCTGGATCATCGACTGCGTAATGCGTCCTACTCAACTCGGCGTCGCTGAGTGTGCTAAGAAAGGTAGATGCCGCCGACACGATTGATGCTGTAGACACGCCGGTAGACTTCAATGGAAATAGATCGCTAACAACGCCATCGGATGTCGCGACACCGCGAAAGGGTTGGCCGATTGCCTCCGCCAGCCCCTGAGAGAACACACGCTTGGTATTGAGGAGCCCATCAGAATAGCCACTATCGGCGCTATTATCGGACTGGGAATAAACCTGAGTTAACGATACAACCGCTGCAACGATTAGCAAGCCGGTACTGGCGATAATCTTCTTCATAAGTCACTCATCTAGAGGAGCCTAAAATTGATGGACAATGGCAGGCTACCTGCTCGCAGAAGATGCTGCAAGCCGAGAATAGTAGGGGGTTTTCGCTATTCGGCCATTACCCGCCGCAGCGCTTCCTCATCGCGCCAGCGACCGCCGCGCAGGCGGCCGAGGAAGACCACTGCGATCGCCAGAATCATAACGACGAAAGCTAGCCAGGACGCCTTCGGCCCCCATTCGAACACGCGAATTATGAGGTACTGCGCCACGAGCATGATCCAGTGCAGCGTGACCGAGGTATACATGATCCAGCGAGTATCACCCGCGCCGCGCAATACGCCGCCGCATACCTGAATAATCGCATCGGCCATCGCGTAACTAGACAAACCTATCATCATAAAAGCAGCCAGCTCCAGAATCTCACTGAAGTCGCCCTGGGGCGGAGCGAAAACCTCGACCAGAGCGAATCGAAAGGTAATGTAGATGAACGCCAATATCGCCGAATAGGTCAGACCCAACACGAAGCCGGCGGTGATAGTCTCATTCGCCCTCTCCATGTTCTGAGCACCTACGAAGCGTCCTATCATGCCAATTAGGCCTATATTTAAACCCACCATAGGTACGAATGAGATTATGTCCCAGTTAAAGACGATGGCTGCCGCCGCTCCTTCCACAATCCCGTAGCCTTGAAACATGAGCAGAAACAGATTGAATGCAGCAACATTCAGGAACAGCTCTAGGCCTGAGGGAAAACCGAGACGGATGAAGCGCTTCAATATGCCGCTGTCGAACTTGAACGAGTCCATAACCTTGAATTTTTCGCGGTGCTCTTTACGGAAATAACAGAAAAGGAAAAGCATCAGGGCGAACGCCGTTGCGACAATTGTCGATACGCCAGCACCGACGATACCTAGTTCTGGGAAACCAAATTTCCCGAACACCATCGCGTAGCACAGCGGCACATTCAGTACTAAGCCACACAGATCACAGATCATCACGAGTTTAGTTCTTGCGATGCCCGCGAAATAAGAGGAGATACAAATTTTCGCCAGTGTCACCACCGTGCCCAACATTAGTATCTGATAATAGCTGCGCTCCAACTCGACCTGCACTGGGTCGTGATCCATGCCTTCGAAAATACCAGCAACGAGAAAGGTAATGACTATGAGAAACGGAACGCTCATGGCCACCATGATCAATCCCTGCGTAACTACCTTCGGACATTTTTCGATCTCACCAGCACCCAGATACTGGGCAGCCAGCGCATTCGCGTAGGAAAACAAACCGGAGAAGAAACAGAACGAGAAAAATGCTGCAACACCCCCACCGAGTGCCGCCGCCATGTGAATTGGGTCGATCTGCGACATGAAGTAGCGATCGGTAAAAATCATTACCGCAAACGTGCCCTGAGAAACGATCATGGGAATGGCAATCCTCATGAGTTCTAGCATCGTTTCTTTATTAAAATGTAGGCGCTGCAACAACATGGTATGCACTACTTATCTTGATATGACTATCAAATGGGGAACAGGAAAAACTGCTTTGTGAAGCCGCTTAATCAGCATCGGAGACGGCAAGCATGGTACGTGATTGGAAATTTGAAGACAACCACAAGACTAGCTGCAAGGACGTACACTAAATGCTGGGCGCACCTAAGCGAAGCGGCTGTGACTGCTTGTAGGTTAGGCTACGCCACAACCACTCAGCAGGCCCGAAGCGATAGAAGCGCAGCCAAACTAGACTGAAGGCTGTCTGGAACATCCACACCCCCAGCACCACCAGATAGGCCTCATAACGCTGCAACTCACCAAACAAGCCAAGCCCGAAGCCCATGAAGATAAAGTTACAGATAATAGACTGTGCTAGATAGTTGGTTAGAGCGAGTCGCCCCACGGCAGCGAGAGCGCTACGAAACCAAGGAATTAGGCCATGCTTACAGATCAGCATGATTATTCCGATATAGCCCACGGCCAGACAGAGACGACTCACATCGTAACTCGGTCGATATCCGCCAGCCCAATAGATCTCGTAGCCACTGCTTATATAGGTCGCAGTCTCTAGATAGTTCAGCGGCAAGCCCAGGCCGATGCCGGCGATAGCAAGTAGCCAATAATCACGCGAGCTTCGCGATGCATCTAGCAAGCCCCATTTAAAGAATGCCATCCCCAATAGCATCATGGCTAACACATCCCACAGAGTGCTAAACAGCAAGACAACTGTTTGCAACAAAAAATTGAATGGTGCATAGGCGATGACATTGTCGATGTAACCAGACTTCCTCGCCTCATACTCTATCTGGATTAGCTCGGGAGAGGCGAACTGTTCTTCCAGGAATGTGTCCCAATCCTCTAGCGTCTGCTCCTGCTCAACGCTTAAAGCTGTACCTATCGGCAACGCCTCAACAGCTTTGACATCGTTGCGTAAAGATCTAGCATCCATATGAAGAGCAGTATGAATGATTCCTAGAAGCACGAAGATCGCCAAGCTGTATTTCGTCAATTGCGCTGCGGAAAAGTCGCGAAAGAGGTACAACAACAATCCTGCCATGCCATAGGTATAGAGAATGTCGCCGGGCCAGATGAAAATATAGGCATTCACCAAACCGAAAATAATCAACAATACTGTGCGTCGATAGAAGAGGTCACGCAACGTGTCTACATCGGTATCGCGCTTGGCGAGGAAGATGAGCATGCCCGCGCCGAATAGCATCGAGAAAATTGTACGCATGCTGCCCTCGACCAACACATCCATCGACGCGAAGAGGGCTAGGTTAATTCCCTCAGTAGCTCCATCAATAGTCGGGTCGGTATAGGCGGCGAAGGGAAAGGCGAACACCAGAATATTCATTAATAATATGCCGAGAAGCGCAAAGCCACGAAGCACATCGATAGACTGAATCCTGCTCTTGCCTGCTACGGGTGAAACTGCTGAGGCAGGTATATTCTGGATCATGTGGTCAGCATAGAGAGGAATGGCAACTGACGCAATGACGGGAATGGAGTCCAACTATTGGATTATGCTATCTTAGATCAATATTGAGTTACATGATTCATCCTTTAATATGAGCTCGAAGTAAACAGGAGCAAACAATGAAATCACTACTTTTCTCGTCACTATTGCCTTCACTATTGCCTTCACTATCCGCATTCGCCTTGGCGCTCACCATAGGGCTTTCAGGCACTGAGCGTGCACACGCACAGTCCATAGATGACATAACCCTGAACGTGTACAAGGAAGAAACTTGCGGCTGCTGTGTCGGCTGGATTGCACATATGGACGAGCGCGGCTTCGACTCTACTGTATTCCACCCAACGGATATCTACGCGGTTAAGGAAGAACTTGGTGTGCTGCCGAAGTGGCAGTCTTGTCATACGGCTGTATCTAAGGATGGTTATCTGTTCGAAGGTCACGTCCCCGCGAAATACATCAGCCAGTTCCTAGCCTCACCACCGGAGAATGCTCTGGGCTTAGCGGTGCCAGGTATGCCAATGGGTAGTCCGGGAATGGAGATTGGAGATCGCTTCAATAGCTATGATGTAATCCTGATGAAAAAAGACGGCACTTCTGAAGTATATGCCACTGTGAAGACCCAAGCCGAGCAGTACTAATACGGCAAGGCTGAAGTCGTAAGCGATGACTTAGGGAGCGCGTACCAATTAATTGCTGAATAACGCTTAATAAATAAGCGCAGGGTGAAAAAGGCCAGTGATGCTTATCTGTTTTTCTTCATTTAAACGTCACTCTCAGTTAGTTTATCGAAGTAAGCATGGACTTCATCCCTACTAATATCTCCCCCCGCTTGCCTGTAAAAATGGGAGCTGATCACGTTTTAAACCGTTCTCTTTATGCTCTTTTTGCATCTGCCGTAGTCGACCACCAGATACAGGCGAGTAACAACAGCTGTATTACCAAGCGAACGGTAAGTGCTATCTCGGATACCTCCGGGAAAAGCTCCGGATTTAGCGACATATAGATATTTGCCGGTGACACAGCGAGAGTTAGAACGAATAAACCAATGCCGGCCATTCGTCTGGTGCGCTGAAGCAACAGTCCTAGAGCACCCAGTATTTCAAACACTCCACTAATAGCAACCGCCGCTTCATGGTAGGGCATAGTGGGCGGCATGATTGCGAGAAAAAATTTGGGCGTGATGAAATGCATTACACCTCCGCCCATAAACCATAGAAAGACGAACGCCAACCCTGCTATTTTCAATTTGTTCATTTCAAACTCCACCATTCGGTAGTTTTAGGCCTCAAGCGCGCCAGGGCTTCCAGCTTCCACTACAAACGAAGCACGGGTTCTTATGGGGTGACCAGCTTCGCTCACTTTATCCAAAACCTTGTAGTCTGATTGCCATAAATCCTTGCTGAGATTGCAACTGACATAACCGCGCTGACGATTGTAGAACTTGACGTGAGGATTGTCGGAAAGAGTTTGGGCTGTAGTGCTGGAGGTGTCAGAGCCATCGCCACCAGCTGTAATTGAAGTACAAACAAATTCAGTAGCAATAACTTCACTGCTATCGATGGTGAAGTCGGAGAGGATATTGTTTACCCAGCTACTGTGTATGTCTCCTGTCAGAACAATTGGGTTGGGTGTTTCAGCCGCTTTTAGTCTTGCCAGCAATTCATCCCGTTCGTGGGGGTAACCATCCCATATATCCATTAAATACATTTCCTCATTCTGTTCATTGCGCCGCAACAAACGCCCCATCATCACTTGTTGCGCCATCACGTTCCAAGTCGTTTCACTATTGCGTAGACGTCTAAACAACCAGTCTTTTTGAGCTTCCCCCAACAAAGTTCTGCTAAGGTCTCGATGCTGATCACAGCTAGTCTTCATACCGTCTCTACACGCCTGATCACTACGATACTGGCGCGTGTCCAAGACTGTTATATCCATTAAGGTGCCGAACTGCAAAGGGCGATAGATTTGCATTGAAGCCCCTTGTCGGCCCGAAGGTAAACGTATCGGCATGAATTCGTAGAACGCTTGATAGCCCGCAGCCCGACGAATTAGTAATTGTTCCTGGGTCTGTTCATCTATGGCAATAGCGTTAGCGTAATTATCGTCAACTTCATGATCATCCCAAGTTACTGCCCAGGGAGCTGATTCGTGAGCAGCCTGCAAGTCGAGATCTTTTTTGTATAACTCATAGCGCGCGCGGTAATCATCCAGCGTATAGATTTCTGGTGCATTGTGATGACGAACATTATTGGCTCCCCAGGTCTCTTCGTAAATGTAATCACCCAGGTGGACAATCAAGTCGAAATTTTCTTTCGCCATATGATCTAATGCGGTGAAGTAACCATGTTCATACTGTTGGCAGGAAGCGAAGCCAAAGCGAAAGTTCTCAGGGGTAGCATCTATGGACGGTGCAGTTTTGGTTCTGCCTACATTGCTAACTTCACCACCAATCATCCAGCGATAGAAATATTCTTTGCCCGGACTGAGACCTTGCAAGTCTACGTGCACGGAATAGCCCAACTCCGGCAAAGCCGCTGCACTTCCTTTACGATAAATAGTTGAGAAGCTGGCAGTTTCAGCGATCTCATAATCCACTGCCACGGGCTCGTTTCTACTGAGAGTACTGCCTAATGTTTCACGTGCCAGTCTTGTCCAAATAACCACAGAGTCAGGCCTGGGGTCGCCGGAGGCCACACCCAGATAAAACGGATTACCTGACACTCTTGCCAACCTAGTTGCGCCCAATGCAGAAGCGGATAATGTGCTCGCCGCCAGCAGTGTAGTGAAGTGGATGCCCTGTCGTAGGAAAGTACGTCTATTAAATGCCATGTTAATTCACCTTAGATTCGGCTAATTAAAAGCGGGGACATAAAAGCGGGGACAGACCACGCTCTAAACCATCCGCTTTCGACCAGAAGTGGACATTCCATCAAGCGCATCGCGAATGGCCCAAGCTAGCCCTGCTTGATTGTATGGCTTTCTCAACAAGCTGCGTGTCAGCTCCTCAAACACGGGGCTATCTGCACCGGGGTCATCTTCATTGCGCTTAGTGAAGCCACTGGTCAGAAGAATTCTAAGTGCTGGGCGAGCCTTCTTTGCAGCGATGCTTAGTAGGTAGCCATCCAGTTCGCCGGGCATAATAACATCGCTAAACAAAAGATCGATATTCGGATTGTCTTTAATAAGCGCCAAAGCACTTTTGCCATCAAATGCCGTCAGGACCTTGTAACCTAGGTGTTCAAGGTTGGCAACGGCCAGTTTCGTTAACTCTTCCTCGTCATCGACCACCAGTACGGTTTCGTCGCCCCGTGGCAACTCTACTTTTTCAGTAGTGAGTATATCCACCTGCTCGGCTTTACGTCCGCGAGGTAAAAATAGTTTGATAGATGTGCCTGCACCCGGCTCAGAAACTATCGTGATGAATCCGCCGGATCGCTTCACAAAACCGTACACCATACTCAGACCCAAGCCAGTACCTTGGCCTTCAGATTTTGTCGTAAAGAAAGGCTCCAACACTTTCTCACTGACCTCTGGCAGCATACCAATCCCAGTATCGCTTACAGACAGCATCGCATACTCGCCTATTTTCGCCTCCGGCTGACTTCTTACAAAATCCGCATCGAGAAGCTTATTCGCCGTTTCGATAATAAGCCTGCCACCTTCGGGCATGGCGTCACGGGCATTAAGCGCCAAGTTTAGGATTGCGCCTTCCATATCCCCTTTATCCACATTGACGGACCACAGCTTGGCGTCTAGTTGAGTTTCAATCTCAATCGATACAGTCAGTGATTTTACCAACAGGTCATCCATGTTCTCGACCAACTGGTTCACCGAGGTCGGCGAAGTTTCATTGGTGTGCTCTCGTGAAAACCCAAGGAGTTTATCTATGAGAACAGTTCCCCGGGCAGCCCCTTTTAGCGCTCGATCAACACCGGCCAAGATCCTTATATCGCCGGAGGCTTCATGTTGAACTAATTCCAAGTTCCCCATAATGATTGCGAGAATATTATTGAAGTCGTGAGCAATGCCGCCAGTTAACTGGCCGACTGCTTCCATCTTTTGAGAGCGACGCAGCTGCTTGTTAAGTTCAAATCGATCGGTGATGTCTAGTGTTATGCCCATCAGGCGCTCCACCTCTCCACGATCATCCGAAATAGGCACAAATGTCGCTTGAAGCTTGTGTCCATTTTTGGCCTGAAACTCAAACTCGGATGCCTTGCCGGTAAGCGCTCCCACCAGCAAATCAGAAATCCTTTCTCTGTCTGGGTCACTAACGGTATCAAGATATGGCATTGCACAAACCTGACCTATGTCAGCTACCCCTATCATCTTCATCCCCGCGGGATTCATGGAGATAAACTGACCAGCTAAATCTATTTCATGAATACAATATGGCGAGTGCTGAACCAATGTACGGTAACGCTCATCTTGTAAGGCCAATTCTCTATCTAACTGTACGCGCTCGTAATCCACATGTACTGCTTTGATGATGTTGGCGCAGGTGAACAAGAAAGGTTGTAAATATTCAACAATCTGCGTGTCGTAACCAGTGGGACGATTTGCTATTCCCACCATGCCATTGAGAGTTTCTCCGCTAAAAAAGGGCAAACCGAGAAAGCTGTCCAGACTTGGATGTCCTTCCGGCAAGCCGCCTCTTCTGCTGTCCTCAGATGGCTGATTCGATAAGACGACCTTCTTCGTTGTCATTACCTCGCCGAAAAGTGATTGTAATTTACTGAACTCGAAACCTGTAGGGGCGTTCTCATCATAGAATTTTTGAGTATCCGCACTCCATGAAATATTAGTTATAGCGTAAGTTCTAAGATAAGGCGAATTCTCACTGTCATATAGAACCTCACCAATAAACCCGTATTCACTCCCAGTTAGTTCCAACAAGTTGGTCAATAGATTGTCAAATATGTCTTTTATAGAATGATTGTCTACAAACATTGATTGCGCGTTATGGATAGCGTGCAGTAGCGACGCATTTAACTCCATGTCCTTTTCGACATGACGAAGTTTTTTCAGCTCTTCGCGCAGATACTGATTGTCTTCTTGCAACCCTGTTATCTGGTTCTTATCCATTCTTAGCTAGCCCCTGAATCATATCTTTACGTCATGCCTTAACAAATCTTTAGGGTGCTGGCACGCTAACGTGCTATTTGGCAGAATTTGGTTCATGACGCACTCAAAATGTACAAGCATCACCGGCTTCACCTGAAATCATTCAATATGCTGTTTGGCCTCTGACATAGTCGCCGAAGAACCCTTTAGTGCAGACTGGGCAAGAACCGCGACTAACCTGCGTGGTCCTGCGCTTTATAAATTATTTGCAGACGAGTCTAGCATAGCTAGCCCCAGGGTCTATCCGTCGGCTTTGTGGGGCAGTATTTGAGAGATTTCACGGGAACCCCCAACGTCCGCTTTGGGTCGAAAATAGGCATTAAAAGTGCGCTTGTAAGCTTTGGCCAAGAATATGCCAAACTTTCAATGCAGCTTATATAGAGAGCTAACTAGTACTCGAAAATCACAGAGACCAAGACCGCAATACATCCATAAATAATAACTTAACGTTCTATTTATGACGCTAAACGCCCTTGCTCTCTCAGTCTTATCCGGCCTTTACCTAGATCTCACCACGTCGCGCAAACTGGATGATGTTATCTGCGGCACGGAAGGCCAAAGCCATGATGGTCATGGTGGGTTGCCCGCGACCGGAAGTCACCAGCGAACTACCATCGACCATAAATAGATTTTCCACATCGTGGGATCTATTGAATCTGTCGACGACAGAGTTAGTAGGATCGTTACCCATGCGGCAAGTTCCTAGCAGGTGTACGTTTCCTTCCTGCCCTTCCTCTGCATAGAAACCAGCAGACTTAGTAGCGCCCGCTACATCTAATAATTCTATAGTTTTGTCGTAGAAGAATTTCATCGTAGAGATGTCGTCCGGATGATCTGAGTAGGTAGTTCGCATCGCTGCCCGCCCCCACTTGTCCTGCACATTCGGGTCCAGAGTTACCGTGTTGGTAGCTAGCGGCAATGACGTAGTGTGTCCGTCGAATGCTGCCGTATGGGTAAACTCTTTGCGAAGGTTTTTCTTATACTCGCTGCCCCAAGTTGGACCGTCACCCAGAAGACCGCCTGCTAGCGCCATATTCATGGGTCTGCCAGCACTAAAGTGTCGCGCATCGATGCCGCCACCGCCGTAGAAACCGAGGCTTGGATCGAGCTCGTAGAAATCATGCAAAACTCGTGTTGCAGGCACACTCTTATGGGCGTTAACCGGGTCATCGAACAGACCGACCGCCGTAGAGTAGCCGTTGAACATGAGATTTGTACCTACGACACCACTGGAATTTGCCAATCCATTTGGGTACTGCTCGGACTCCGATGCCAATAGCAATCTAGGCGTCTCCGCTCCATTTGCACAGAGCACGACAGCCTTCGCTAGCTGCGCCTGCTCGGTGCCATCTTCTTCCCAATACACCACTTCATTGGCGCGGCCGTTCTCATCTGTATTGACCCGCGATACTGTGCAGCCGATGCGCAACTCGCAGTTACCTGAATCGAGAGCCAGTGGAATCATCGAGGCCATAGAGGAGGACTTCGCATTGACCTCACAGCCGTAGCCGTTACAGAAGCCACAATGGATACACCCAGGACGACCGTTATGCGGCTGTGACAATATTGCTACCGGAGCCGGATACGGCGTAAGACCCATCTGTTTCGCGGCACGCTCTAATAAGACATCGGAAGATTTAACCGGCATCGGCGGGCAAGGATATTCCCGAGACCGAGGTGGGTCCCAGGGACCTGCCAATCCAGACACGCCTACTTCCCAATCCACTTTTGTGTAATAGGGTTCAAGCTCATCATAGGTGATGGGCCAGTCAGCAAAATTCGTTCCTGAGATTGGACCGCGAACACTCGCCTCCATGAAATCGATCGGCCTGAAGCGCCAGAAATTGCCAGAGAAATGCACGCTACTTCCGCCGACGTTATGGGCATAGTCGAGCACACTCTCCCGCGTCTCGGTCTCGTGATCCACCGATTTTCTGAATGTCTGCGGATAGCCCTGACGCGCTCCCCAAGTGAGATCCTTGTTTACATCGTAGCCCCATTCGTCGTGCTTGAAGTCGGCGGCCTGTAGATGTGGCCCCTGCTCCAGAACAACGACTGAAAACCCTGCGACTGAGAGCTCCTTAGCCATGACGCCACCGGCCGCGCCGGAGCCGACTATCACGAAATCTACTTCCTCACGAGTCGGGTAGCTTGGTTGAGTGTTTTCTTCAGCCATATCTATTCTCCCCGCTCTGCATAATCAGCGTCATAGGAGCCGAACGGCGGCTGCCAGGCATGGCGATCCTCGAATCCGATAAGCTCATAACCAATGTTGTCGCGATTGCCACCGTATTCGGGCAGCGAGAACATGCCGGCTATTGTTAGGAAACGAATGGTGCCAAAAAATGGCGTGCCATCAATCTCAGTTAACAACTGATCTTGTTGCTCTAGCTCGAGTTCATGAAAATAGGAGGCGTTAAAACTAAGCGCCGCTGCAACTTGTAATTCTCGAAGACCAAGCCGGAGCGTTTCATGCTCCACCTCTCTGTCATCGGCGAGAACGTTGTCAATAAAGTAGATGACACCGGCTTCGGTTGCACCTGGTGTCTCGTCAGTGGGAATTATCCGCGCCGCTATCGCCTGAAATTCCAGCACCTCTTCTTCGGAAAGCACAGAAAATTCTTCACTGCCTAAATTCGCTTGTTTGGATCTCTCGCAGGAAACGAGAATCGCCGGTAGGCTTAATACGATAATTGAACTTTTGGCCGCACCACTGGCTGACCTCAAGAATGCACGCCGAGAAAGTTGTGTATTGATCACTGCTTTTCCCCCCAAAGTTTCTTACAGTATCGACCGAGCGATCTAAGCGAAAAACTCACTCCGGAGCTAGTATCTGTGGCCGAAAAGATGCCAGTCAGTCTAGCACAGGCAGAGAGCTATAGAACAATTCGCGCCTGCGATGCGCTTAGCAAAACAGCCTGCTGTAGCTCTACATATTCCTTGAAGGGACTGCTGCCAGAAAGACCCGTTCAGCTTGCCGCTTTGGCCCTGGCGCGAAGTTCATTAAGGTACTTAATAAGCGTCAGGGTTTCTTCTGGGTCCATCCTCCCGACGGGAGAATTGCTGTAGGTATCGAACATCACTTTGCCGCTTTTAGAGAGCACAAATTCGGAAGGTTGAATGTGATCTCTGCGCTCTTCCCACCATGCGCCGACGGAGTCACCATCGGCTCGAGTCATGCCGTATGCAAGTGGATAGCCTAGCCCTGCCGCGATATCGGCGAGTTTCTCTTCAGGATCTACCGTACCCGCGATGATGGATACTCCCTGCTCTTTGAACGCAACACGGCGTTCTTCAAAGCCAGCCAGTAGCCGGCGACAGTAAGGTCACCAATGGCCGCGAAAGAACAGCACGACCGTCATGGGGGACTCAAGATCATCTGGAAGGGACAGCGAGCCGCCACCAACGAGTTGCAGCTGCATGCTTGGAAACAAGTCACCAGGATTTAGTGTGTTCATAGGGATAGCCCGCCGATTAGTCAGACTCTAACTTAGCACAGACTTGCGCAATAGCAATCCATCGTAAGCCGAGTGCAGCCTATAGCGTCTGCTTCGTCGGGTTAAAGAAGTCTACGTCCTCGGCATCAAGTGGAAACTGCGAGGCAGCTGCACTCTGTTCAACTCCAGCAAGCTCGCGAATAGCCTGCTGCAAGTGTTTAGGTTCCAGACCCACACCTGTGCTCGAGCTATCGACCTGCAACGTGCTCGGATTGATCTTCAATGCATTGTGGAGATCATCAGTTGCACCGACGACACGATTACCCCAAGCCGCCCCCTGCTGAATAAACATAGCGCTGCCGATTGGCCAGTGGTCTTTTCCGCCACCGGCATTGTAGAAAGGCTTGCGACCAAAATCTGAGCCAAGTGTGATAACAATTTTGTCGGCGAAACCACCCTCTTCAGCCGTGTCGAAAATATAGGTCACAAGATCAGTCAGCTCCTGCATGGAAGTAAAGTGATCATCATCGTGATCCTGATGCGTATCGAATCCGCTAAGGCCTAACTGACAGGACACACAGAGACCTGACTGGTAAGCGATCAAGGCAAGTTGGGCTGCCTGGTTCGTGCGCCCCCCCTCGAAGGTGTTAGGCAATAGATCGGCGAAGAGACTGAGATCGCCACGAGTGGCGTTCGCCAATTGCAGTGAATTCAACCCTTCGATTTGTCGCGGCAATAAATGCCTACTTCCCGCAAGCCTAGCCAAACGCTCATCTTGATACTGCGTGATCAGGTCTAACTCACCATCCTCGAACAGCCCAAAGATACTAGTACCGTCTTGAACAGTTGAATCATTCACCAGATTCCTGATTATATCTGGGCCTTGTAGGCGACTGAATCGCGCAATTCCGGCGGTCTCGTTGTAACCCGCTGCGTGCACCAACGACAGTGGTAATTCTGGGCCAAGCGCATTCGAAGCGATCGCACCAAAACTGGGATAACCAAAACCCAAGCGACCGCTCCAAGTGTGTCGCCTTCCGTCGTCGTGGGAATTCGTCTGTGTATCGATGCCATTGATCACCATCATGTCTTGATAGAAGCGTTCGAAGAATGCCTTGTTATTTGCCACCGGCGCGTAGGCGATGTTACCGATTTGCTCGATGCTGGCAGAGTCTGCCCAGTTGTTGATCAATCGCTCGCCGGCAATATTCGACTTCGGGTCACAGAAGCTGGTTACGTCCCAGCCGCCAATCGCGGCAAGGTTTATATAGAAGGGCCCGCTATAGGGTTCGGCAGCATGCGCGATGCCCAAAGGCAAAGGAGCCGTCGCGCTCAAACCTGCCATGCCTAAATATTTTGTAAATTCGCGTCTATTCATAATGACTCGACTCTCTGTATTTCTCTATGGACCTGAGTTATCGCTGAACTACTATTCATGAATAAATTTGTAGTCGCGAATCATGTAATTAACAATTGCTGCCCAGCTGCGTAGAGTCTGATTCGAATCGGTTAATACGGGGTTTACCACGTTGTCCGTTATACAAATCTCAGACTCACTGTTCACGTTGGATCCCTTGTTCGCCGTCATGCGAGCATTCCACACCGCCGCGAACAACTCATACGTTGCATCGACCTCAGAGTCGTTGGCTGCTAGCTCTTCGCCGAGCAGGGTGCTGTGCAGATGCTGAATATTACTGCGTATGGCGCTCTCCGAGTTCGTTGGCAGGTCGCTCAACTCTACAAAGGGAAACAACTTGCGCTGGCTCTGACTGCGGCCAAATTCCTGCGCGGTAATGGGGCACGACACCTCATTTGCCATGGTGGTAATCACCGTACTCATTAGCGTTGTCAGGTCGACGGCTCGGTCGGTAATGCCGAATGAATCGATACCGCCATAAGTAAGCAGATAGACTTCATCTAGGGCGCTGAAGCTACCGTAATTCCAGCTAAAGCCCGTGGTGGTCTCGAGCTTTCTATTCAGTTGTTCTGGGGTAAGGAGTTTACCTGTGCCAATTCTATCAAGTTCTACTTTCTGAACTGAAGAAATAGCATCCACGGAGTCTGCCCTGAAATGATTGCTAAGGGTCAGGTCTACCAGTAAATCCTTCAAATTATGATCGCCATTGCCAGCGCTTCCCGCGACAAAACTAGCCGCGGCTTCTTGCATCATCTGTTGTTCGGTACCGTAGGCGGCGAGCTTGGATTCGTAGTTGGAGTCTTCAGAATTCTCGGGTAGTGCATACGCATCGCGGCCCATTATCGCCGGATACCAAAAATAGGCTGTGCCGTAGCCGAAGCGCGGATCTTTTACAAATTTATCGCCTAGCCATTGAATGGAGTTGTCACTATTCGGGGCCAGTTCATTACCAAAGCCTGGCGCGAGCATGTCGGAGTACCAGGTGTCGCCGTTTTGAAAGTCGCTGTCTGGATCGAATCGATTGGAGCCGGGCAAGGAGTGCAGACCACCGGGCTGGTCTTTATAGAATCCTGAGTCACCGTAATTCTGGAAGGCACCCGCTACGGGGTCCATGATGTTATGACACACGGTGCAATTTTCGTTGTTCAGTGTAGGGTTGTTCTCATCTGCTAGGGCAGCTTGATCGGTAGTGCGCTCGGACAATCCTTCGATGTCGACTCCGAGAAAGAAATAGTAAGACCAGCGCGCACGGGCGCGATTACGGTTTGTATCTGTCGAGGGAAAGCGGCTTAGAAAAGCGGGAGAGTTAAGTAGACCTGCATGGGGATAATCTGTCGCGATGTTATAACTGGCGTTCGGATTGTTCTGCCCACAGACAGTACAACGAAAATAGTCGGTGATCCTGCCCTCACGCCATTCGTCAGGATCACTGGAATTGTCGAAGGTAACATTTCCTCCGTAGACCTCCGCCGAGAATGGATTCATCATGATGTAGTCGGCAGTCAACACCTCGGTATAGGGTCTCTCGTTGGTCACAACATTCGCGATAAGACGCAATGGCTCCTGCGCCAGAGCCTCCGACGTGAGGCGCTTGGCGGAACCAACTGGGGCCGGCACTTGGAAGTACTGAAAGGAGTTAGGGTAGTAGAAGCGATCCACGACGCTAAATAGGCTCGCCGAGAACGCCTGCGAGAGCAGACGGTCGTTCGCAGATTCCATCAGAAAGCTTTCGAAACCAGCACCAGACATCAGTGCACGAACGGCCACTGCCAAATCTTTTTCCGTGCCGCCACTCACGCTGGCAACCTCCTGTTCCGTCGGTAGACGACCCGCATACAACAGAGCGGCCTTGCGCAGCGTCTGCTCGTTGTCCAGCTTCGCGACGGCGGCGAATATACCTTGCACGTCTGTACTACTGCCGTTACTCGCGACTTCGTTAACCGCAGCTGCCACGAAAGTCAGCCAATCATCTAATTCGGGAGTGCCCGCATTAAGTTGCACGCCGCCGCCATGAGCAGTAAGCCCTTGTGGCTGTGTAAGTATCAGTGAGGCGCCGCTTGGCACATTCTCAATGTAATCTAGAAGTGTGTTGTAGTTGGTCTGTTGAAAGCCCTCCACGCTACTATTGACGTAGTGCAATGCACTGGTCGAGGCAACACCTGTGGCGGTGTGGCAGGCTACACATTGCGACTGAACTATAGGCTCAGAGATATTCGATAGGTAGAAAGTTAGGCTCGCAGGATCAGTCGACTGAGTAACCTCTGCATCAATCGAGAACGCAAGAGGCACACCGCTGTAGTACAACTCACCAGAAGCTGCTGTCGTGTCATAGGCGAGAAAGATGGCTAGTGATGCGCCCGACAGACCGGCTGGACCGAATGCCACGTTCTCCAGAATCGTAATTAGCTCACTCGCCTGCAGCGTTCTACCTGGCAATGTTGCCTGCAAGTTCGCTAGCGTCTGATCCCAGATCACATACTCACCCGACTCGAGTCGCATGAAGATGTCTGCACCGAGCTGAATCAACAGATAGACGTTGCCCACCGTATTCACATGAGCACTCTCAACCTGTATCTCGGTGAAGATGTCCAGCGGCTCATCGCCACCGAAGCTGGAGCCAAAAGTGCTGCTACTATCTGCCGTCGCCCCGCCGAAAAATTTCGCCGTGGTCGAAGCACCCGTTGCCGTTGACGGACTCCCCAATTCGGGCAACTGCGCCGCAGCGATGGAGGAAAACAATCCAAAGCAGGAAAAAAGCAGGCTGCAGGCCAGTATTTTTCCCCCTAATCGCGTAAAGCTAGCTCTTCGATATCTCATATTCATAATCACTCCACCCCAATAAACACGGGTTATTAAATCATATTCGGCCAATCTAACTGCCAAGTAGGCCACAGTTTTGCCACAGTGCTTGCAGCCATTAGGCCCGAGATTACCTTTCCCATAGTACATAGACGCTCGGTTAGGCGGTAAGTTACTGTGTTGTGGGTTCCGGCACTCATTGTCTGTATAACGCGGCACACTCGAAATGGTTTACTTTAAATTCCAAGCAGCCGTTCAAATACGGCCATTATCTCTAGAGGGGAGGGAACATTAACTACGCAGCACGCATCATTCTTTCAGGGTCGCGCATGCCAAACCGTGAAGTAATATTTAGGGAGCCAAAATGAGCAACAGCTTGGAGACATTAGATAACTTCAAATTAACTCTTCAAGCCATTGAGAGTTGCAGGGAATGTGAAGGCCGCATTCCCGAACCCAACCCAATCGTCAGGCTGCACCCCAACGCATCCATACTCATTATTGGACAGGCACCGGGCATCAAGGTGCATGAATCAAAGGTGCCTTGGAACGACGCGAGCGGGAAACGTCTACGAGAATGGATGGGAGTAAGCGATGCCGAATTCTATGATGTCGAGAATGTAGCACTGGTTCCGATGGGATTCTGCTATCCCGGCAAGGGAAGGTCTGGAGACCTACCTCCGCGTAAAGAATGCGCACCGAAGTGGCATACCAGCGTAATGCAGCTTTTACAAAACGTAGAAGTAACGTTGCTGATCGGAGCTTATGCTCAAAGCCACTACCTGCAAGACGAGCACAAAACCCTAACTGATCGCGTACGAGCGTGGAAAGATTTTGCACCAAAAACCTTCGTGTTACCCCACCCCTCGCCTAGAAACCAAATCTGGCTTAAGCGAAATGATTGGTTTACTGAATCGGTAGTACCGGCAATGCAAAGAGAGATTCAGCGACAACTTAAATAACCTGCCTCTGCGCACTCCCGGTTACCAGCCTGCTTTATGCACCGAGCAGTGGCAAGTGCTTCAATCTGTGATATTGGAGTGCAAGCCCTATGCAGTGCTTAAGCTCTTGGGTGGACGCAGCCTTCGAGCGGTCTAAGACAATCGCTCTCTTACCCTCATATGAAAACAGTTCACCATATATTTCATTGAAAGTTTCTATCAAACTTGTTTGGCAATGGAAGAATACGAAGTGTTTTTCAGGAGACTTAGATCGCCAACCGATTCGGATAGCACTCCCTCCTTTGACACAAAAACTTGGCTCGCCCCATTTCAAGGATTCTTCCACTGAGCCTAAGTCATATTCTTTCGCCACACTGACAATGAGTTCTCGAAGCTGCATAAGCGATGGCTGAATTTCATCAGGATAAGATTCAAATTTTTCTTTAATCGTTGCTTCCATAAATACCAATTGATCTCAGAGCTGCCTCACATAGTACCCTTGAAAGCGCACAGTCGCTTAGCGAAATTCAGAAATGTAAGGGTAGTCAGCCCCCTTTGTTTTCCTTTGCTTTCAAACCCACTAACTCCTCTACTACGCTACTCCCTGCACATCAAATCTAAATGATAACTATACACAGTTGATAATCGTTCTCATTTGCATTAAGATCGACTCACTATGAATTCACAGCATTTGGTAAGGTTTATGCATCACTCTAAATTACTACTCACTTTAGCTATCTCAGCCGCTAGCACTTCCCTCGCTAACGCTCAGGAGCTGAACAATTCGATCCAAGAAGTCACTATCATCGGCAGTCGGGAACAGGCACAGAAAATCGCCGGTTCTGCACACTATATAGGGACTGAAAAATTGCAGCAGTTTGCCTATAGCGACATTCAACGCATCGCACGCGAAGTGCCGGGTGTGTCGATCCAGATAGAGGACGGCTATGGCTTGCGTCCGAACATCGGTATCCGCGGCGTAGCTACGGAACGAAGTGGCCGCATTACCCTCTTGGAAGACAACGTGCTTATTGCACCGGCACCCTACTCAGCACCTTCGGCTTATTACTTTCCTACCGTTGGCAGGCTGAGTGCTATCGAAGTGGTTAAGGGGCCTGCCGCTATCACGCAGGGGCCGTATACAATAGGGGGCGCACTCAACATGGTGTCTACACCTATCCCAACTGAGATGTCTGGCAACGTAGTTACCGAAGCTGGTGAAGATTCTACTTATCGCGTTCATGCCACCTACGGCGGCCGAACAGATTCCGGTTTTGGCTTTCTATTAGAGACTCACCAATGGCAGTCGGATGGATTTCAGTCTATCGATCGTGGCAGCAACAATACCGGATTGGATGTTGAGGACTACACCGTTAAGCTTAGCTATGCACCGATGAATTCGCCGCACGCTATCGATCTAAAACTACAGGCTACCGATCAGGATTCTAACCAGAGCTATCTCGGCCTGACCGATAGCGATTTCAGTAATAGCGCCTTCCGCCGCTACGGTGTGTCGGAACTCGACACTATCGAAACCGAGCACGAGCAGCAGATCCTGCGTTACAGCTATGACCTTAGCGATTCACTCGACGTGACTGTTACTGCCTATAACAATGAGCACCAGCGTAACTGGTTCAAGACGGAAGGCATCGACTTCGATGGCAGTGCTAGCGCCGAAGACTTCGGTCGCACTAGCTGGTTTAACGTAATTCAGGCTATCAATAGCGGCACCAGCCTGAATGGCCTCAACCCCGATCAACTGCAATCTATCTTGGATGGAACGAGCGACACGCTAGCGGGCAGCATACAGCTACGCTCGAATGATCGTGAGTATTTCTCCAGAGGCGTGCAGCTAGGTTTTAATTGGAATGGCACGGTAGGCGACACAATGCACGATCTGGAATTCGGCATTCGTTTCCACGAAGACGAGGAAGATCGTCTGCAACGCAATAGTAACTACAGCCAGATCAATGGTGCGCTAGTCTTAAATGACCTAGGCATTCTCGGTAACGCCGGTAATCGTATTCAGGAGGCCGAGGCGGTTTCAATTCATATTCACGACAATATTCAGATTGGCGATTGGACTCTCTCGCCTGGTCTGCGCTATGAAGACATCGATCAGAAACGCACTCGCTACAGCGGTGGCGAGCTGCGAGTCTTCCGTGACTCACGCAGCAATTCCACGCAAGTCTTCCTTCCTGGCCTCGGCATTCTGTATCAGCTGAGCGATTCACTGTCGCTGCTAGGCGGTGCGCACAAGGGCTTTACGGCTCCGAGTAATTCGCCGAACGTCGATGAGGAAACTGCGATCAACTATGAGTTAGGCTTTCGCTATAACAATGGCTCTGTGTCGACTGAACTAATCGGCTTTTTGAGTGACTATGACAATATACTCGGCGAGTGCACGTCTTCGTCTGGTTCAGATTGTGTGATCGGCGACGCCTTCAATGGTGATGCCGCTACGGTTGTAGGTCTTGAGCTGTTAGTGAGCGCGGATTTGGCTCGCGGCAGCAACTACAGAGTCCCCGTATCGCTAAGCTATACGCATATCAACGGTGAGTTTGATACTGACATTGCCGATACTGCATTCTTCGGCTCTGTGAGTAAGGGAGACCCACTGCCCTACCTGCCCGAGAATCAATTCCTCGCTTCGATAGGCATTGAGAGAGATAACTGGGCGACGTATCTTACTGGCAACTACGTGGACGAGGTTTGTGTGCGAGCGTCTTGCAATGCATTCGAGAAGACTGACGACACGTTTACCGTGGATATCTCTGCGAACTATCAGTTTAGTAGTGCGCTGACTTTCTATGGACGCGTCGAAAACTTAACGAGCGAGGAAGATATTCTTGGTCGGCATCCTTATGGTGCACGCCCGAACAAGGATCGTACTGTAACTGCTGGACTCAGATTCGACTTCTGATACTTCCGATTAGCACGACCTAGGATGTCGTCTCGCTCAAAGACGGCATCCATTTTCCCTAAGTTTGACTACTCTAACCTCAAGCAAAATGATGTGGCGGGTAGATAGCAGTCAATTTCTGACTGAGTTCTTATCAACAAGCATAAACGTCGCGTTCGTCTTCGCTATTAATTTCTCATCGCTGTACACAGAAATCTCCGTCCTAAACAGACGCTTACCTGCATGAATCACCTCGGCATGTGCCTCGATCGTCTTTCCCATGGGTGGCCGAATGAAGGAGATGCTCAGATCGGTCGTCGCTGACGATTTGCCTACCGGTCTAATGGAGCGAACCGCTACTCCCGCAGCCGTATCGGTCAGCGAGGTCAGAACGCCGCCGTGCACTCGGCCGCCAGTGTTCATGTGATGATCTTTTAACTCTAGATGACAGACGCTCTTACCCGCCGCGGCTTCTACAATCTCTATGCCTAGGAAATCCCCATAGGGACTCGATGGCAATTTAACTTCACTCATCAATTCATCCTGCTTTGTAAGGAGTTGTTGCTACGGACCCTGTGGCGCTTCGGCCATGGCTTGTATCAAGTCGATCAGTTCAGCCACGTCTCTTAAGTCTGCGATTTCAGCAGGAGAATGACTGTACCTGCCAGGCCATGATAATCCCGCATTTGGTGCCCCATAGATAGTGAATGTTGTGCCGTCGGTGCTGCCCTGCGTGAGTCCGATCTGTGCATCGATGCCAGCAGCCTCGGCGATGCCTCGATTGCGATCGAATTCATAAGGGGTGGCCATGCTCGCATTCTCAATCGAGCGCAACACCGGGCCAGTGCCAAGTGGCACGAAGGCGAAATGAGATGACTCTAAGGGCGTGTCTGAGGAGACAAAGGTGTCGATACTATAAGCGCGGCGAGTTCTACTACCCAGTCGCTCTGCCATCGCCGCCGCTCCGCGCAGCCCGCCCTCTTCTCGAACGGTCCATGTGAAGACGACCCTGTTTTGCAGCGCATCGGGGTCTATCTGGCGCAGAGCAAACAACAGAGACGTTGTGCCTACGCGATCGTCTAAGGATCTCGAAGAGTAACGAAAGGCGCCCATCCTGTGCCCTTCTTTGTAGCCGGTAATGCCCATTCCCACGCGAACACCGGCCGCCTCCAACTGTCTTCTATTCATACCGAACCAGGCCGTCACTGCATTGGGCTGTTTCTGCTCGGGCGCGCTGCGAGTGTTGAAAACGCCACGCAATGAGGGAGCCTCCGACTGCGATTCCTTGTTGATGAAGGGGTCTAGTTGTAACAGAGCCGGCTGACCTTCCCAAGCTGTCTCCACCACACCGCCCAAACGGGTCAAGTTGACTACTCCATTTCTATCAATGCTTTCGACTTCATAACCTACCTCATCCATGTGCGCCAAGAACACGGTTGCCTGACCACCCGGACCAATCTCAACCCACATATTGCCCATCTCATCTGTCTGCGCTATTTCCTTGGCCCATTGGGGCATCGCGTTATAGATGGCGTTTCTGATCGGGCCTTCGTGGCCCGGGACTGCTGACCTTTCGGTCACCTGATCGAGTAGCCCCTCGATCTCCATCAAGCGCTCGGTGTTCACGCTAGCGCCCCAGCGAGAAGGCTCGTTATTTAACACAGCTGTCTGCTCGGGTGCGGCAAGCCAATCAGGCCGAACAGCATCAGAGTTGATCGCCACCACCATGGCATCTAATACTTGATTGGCGCTGGCGAGACTCATTCTTTCCATGAGCGCATCGGCGTCTGTCACAGCAGGCGTGATGAGTCGTATCTGTGCCTTACCGCTGCCGGTCAACACCACATCGGCTCGTGTTCCAAGACCGTCTACGATTCGATTATCAAAGTCAGACGATCCAGTTCCTAGCACGATAATCTCGTCAGGGTTAGCATCGCTGCTGACTCCCGCACCCAGCCCGATCCAACCAAACACCTGCTGGACGCTAATTAGATATTTTGTGCTGCCGACGGCGCCGTTGACGCCCGCCTCCGCGGCGGCAAGTACAGCGGCACAGCCCACCCTTGCTCCCGCTCTAGGTCCAGCCACCTCGTTGGTATAAGACCATGCCGGAATATGACGCAGAGCTGGATCTAACAGAGCGATACCCATGTCGGCTACCTCAGAGGCAGACTCCGCACCTACGTCTAGCCAGAGATCGTTATGGCTAATAATTGCTGTCTCACTTCGATGCTGTGCAGCGAAATGCCCATTCGCTACCGCAGTCACCCCTACCACAGGACCGCTACGTGTTAGGATACGTAGCTGCTGACCCTCGTGAGCCTGATCCCAAAGTGGGTGACTTGACCCGTTTCCTATCCTATGCAGACGAAGATAGCCCGCGTCGGTAATCTGACTCACGGCATAACTATAAGAATCTAGCGCGCAGGCAACTACGCGTCGCGGCTCACCGCCGCCTACCATCTTGGCTAGGTTGCCATAAGAATCACGGTCCCAGCCCGCGTATTCACTCTGAATCTGCTCGATTGCTAAGTGCTCATGGCCGGTGGGCGCATCGATCGCTACCCAGCTTGAAAGTGCAGCGAGGTCGGGTTCCTGAGCGAGCAGTCCCGCGCTAAATAAAACTGCAAACATTAACGCCGAGGCTACTGCATTACTTCTACTACTACCCATTTTCAATTCCTCATTGTGGCAGGCGATAGGCAATGACGTATCCGCCCTCTGGATCTTCTTCGTCGGCGGGAAGCGCTCTAAAGCCCGAACCGCTGGTGGAATTAAAAACGGGAACCGTAATTACTACGGTCTGCTCACCTGCAGGAGACAGATAACTCATGGGAGTCGCATGTGCAGTAAAAGGTAGTTCAGCACTCCATAGCTCCTTTCCGTCACTTATATTGGTAGCACGAATCGTATTATCGAAGGTGCCGGCGCTAAAAATCAAACCACCCGCCGTCGTTATCGTCCCCGCGCTCTGCGGTGTGCCTACGGTGAGTGGCAGTCGCGTCTTTATACCGAACGGCCCGCTCTCCTTCGCCGTACCTATAGGTCGCTCCCAAAGTAACTGCTTCGTCTCGAGATCGATAGCGGCGAGAACACCAAAGGGCGGCTGATTACAGGGGACTCCTAATGGCGACATAAAACGAACTGTCCTGTGGGAATACGGCGTGCCGAGTTGGTTGCCTTGCTGACCTTCCGGCAATTCATCTCTGGGAATCAACGTTAGCTGATTACCCAAAACCAATGGATTGACCACCATGATGTTGTTCACCTGATCGATGCTGACTGAACCCCAGTTGTGGCCGCCAGCGTTGCCAGGGAATTGAAAGATCGTATCGGCACCGGGTACTGTGAAGTGTCCCTCGTAGCGCATCTTCTTAAATTCGATGCGACACCAGAGTTGATCGAGTGGGGTCACGCCCCACATCTTTGCCTCAGTAAAGTCTGGGCGAAAATTCGGGAGGTCTACGGCGAACGGCTGGGTTGCCGCAACATAGTCTTCAGGCACTCCACCTTCCTGCGGCACGGGCAACTCTTGAATATCGAAAATCGGCTCGCCTGTAACTCTATTCAGTACGAAGACTTCGGCACGCTTGGTTGGCACTAGAACCGCTGGGATTTTCTCACCACCCTCACCGGGCAGATCTATCAATACCGGCTGCGACGGTACATCGTAGTCCCATAGATCATGATGAGTTGTCTGGTATGACCAGCGCACCGATCCCGTCTCACCATCGATCGCCACTATGGAGCTAGCATACTGCTCACTCGACTCCATGCGCTGCCCCCCGAAATAGTCTGGCGTCTCATTGCCTGTTGGCGCATAGATCAAACCTAACTCTTCATCGACACTGAACAGACTCCAAACATTGGGTGTGCCTCGGGTATAAACCTCCCCTCTTAAAGGCGGTGTACTCACGCCTGGCCTGCCCATGTCCCAAGCCCAAGCGAATTCACCAGAGAGCGCATCGAATGCACGAACGACACCCGAAGGCTCGCCCACACTTTGGTTGTCGAAAACCCAGCCTCCAACGACAGCATTGCCACGCACGATGCCAGGCGGAGAAGTTTGAAAATTGAATACTCGTGGATCGTTACCCATACCAGTTGTTAGGTCTATTTCGCCCTGGTCACCAAACTGAGAACAGCGAGCTCCGCTTAGCGCATCGATTGCAATCAATCGCGCATCAGTGGTTGCGGTTAGTATTCTCTGCTGACATTCACCCTGGTAGTTCTCAGGTGCCTCGAAGTAGGAAACACCACGACAACCTGTTGTGAAATATCGCAGAAATTCTAGATGCTCCGGATCAATGAGCGGATCGAACTGCCAGCGCAGCTCACCGCTGTTTGCATCCAGCGCGATGACTCTATTTCCTCCAGTACAGGTATACAGCAATTCACCTATCTGAAGAGGTGTTGCTTTAAAGGAACCACCCGCATTAGTCCGGTAGGTCCAGGCCACTTCTAGCCTGCCTACGTTGTCTCTATTTATCTGATCGACCGGCGAGTACCTGCTGCCACCGAGGGTGTTGCCATAGCTGGGCCAATCGGTTGCCGTGTTTACAGTATTAACACCGGAGCGCTCGGTCAGTGGGTTAACTTCATAGCCTGCACCGTCTATCGCCACATAGGCGGTTAGCGCTAGTGCAATTGCCGTTGCATAGAGCGGATATTTAGCAGCTAGGAGCGGAGGTGGGTTCCCTTGATACAGCGAGCCACGCAGCCAAGGAGTTAGAAACCATAAGCCGAGCACGGCAAAGGGTAGGATTCTGGGCAGCAGGGCCCAGTGGTTCGTGCCTGATTCATAAAGCGACCATAGCACCGTGATAACCATGAGTACGGCGTAGATCATGGGAGCTGCGGGATGTTGCTTCCACAATCTCCCGGCACAGGCCGCCAGCAAGAAACCAGCAATTAGATAGTAGAATGAACCACCCAGAATAAGCAGCTGCAGGCCACCCAACATCATGGGGACGGCGAGCAGCAGGAGGATGATAGGAAAAATACGAGGAGCTTTACTGGCTGAATCGGCATTCATAGTAGTCGCCTTTTGTTATTTTTCAGCTATCGACCCTGTAATGGCCAGAGACCAAGGCTAATAGCAATAACAAAAGACTATACCCAAAAAAATGGAGCACAGCTATGTTGCGCGGATAGGAAGCTTCAACTATTTAGCTTTCCTTTCTCTTGCATCCTCTGCTCTTCCTTGAAGCGCAGCTTCTCTTGCCTTCCGCGCTCTATCGCCGATTCCATTGGGGCACCTATGTGAGCCTCACCGCGCTGCTTGGCGAGCTGCATCTGGCGTTCACGCTCCGCGTATCGCTTAACCTGCTCCTTGCTATGTTTGTTGTGGCAGTGGTGGCAGCTCACTCCCTTTTGGTAATACTCGCTACTCTTATCATCCTCTGTAATCGGTCTGCGACAGGCATGGCATTGATCATAATCTCCCTTTTCCAACTTATGGTTTACCGTCACGCGATTGTCGAATACGAAACACTCACCCTGCCACTTAGTTTCATCCTCCGGCTGCTCTTCCAGATATTTCAATATCCCGCCCTTGAGGTGAAACACATCTTCGAAGCCATGTTGTTTGAGGTAGGCAGTCGATTTCTCGCAGCGTATTCCGCCGGTACAAAACATCGCTATCTTCTTATGCACTTTAGGGTCGAGATTCTTCTCTACGTATTCTGGAAATTCTCTGAAGGAATCCGTCTTCGGGTTTATGGCGTTCTCGAAGGTGCCGATCTCAACCTCGTACTGATTACGTGTATCGAGAACGAGAACTTCAGGATCTGCTATCAGTGCATTCCAATCCTTAGAATCCACATAGGTGCCACTGATATGGGTCGGATCGATATTCTCAACGCCCATGGTTACTATCTCTTTCTTCAGTTTCACCTTCGTGCGATAGAACGGATTCTCATCAACGTGCGATTCCTTCGCCTGTATGCCAGAGAACCTATGATCCTTTGCCAGCCAGGCAAGCACGGTATCGATACCAATCCTGCTTCCAGCGATAGTGCCATTTATTCCCTCGGCCGCGAGCAGCAATGTGCCTCGCACCTCAAGAGCAAGCATTATCTCAAGCAGAGGCTCGCGGAAGGATTCATAGTCTGGGAATTTCGCAAAGCGATAGAGAGCGGCGACAACTACGCCATCGGCGGTATTATTCATGATCATCCTTATAGCTGACTGGAACGTAAATCCAGCGCATTAGAGTGATGGGGATTATATTAAAAATACGATAGCTTGTAAAAAATAACTTTCCCTGAGGAAAAGGCTTTTCTCAGAATAGGCCTAGCGACTAAGAACTACCAGGAAACCCAGTCGTCTATGCTACCTACCATACAAGTCGATGGCACGTAAGGTTCCCTGCTCGCTAAGTTGTTAATCGTGCAACGAAAATCCAGAGCGCCGTCGTCTCGTAGCCGAACCTGCAGGTGTAAACCGATATCTGAATTACCCCATTCTGCTTTCCTATAGGCCCGCAACACAAGCACTCTATGGGGGCCTTTGGGTTGATACTCGATTGATTCCCACATCTCGCTGGTCGCACCGAACAACGTCTCGTAGTTGTAATAGGGCCCACCAAATATTTCACCGTCCGCTACAGGCGATGAGGGAATAACGGTATCGAGAATTCGCCTCCTGTTGTAGCCTATTTCTACGCGCCGACGCAGCTCACTTAGAAGTAGTACACCCTCGGTAACTTTCGCCTTCGTTCTGTAATCGATAAGTATCGGAAACGCCACGCTCGCAAGGATACCGATGAGTGCCGTGACAGACATGAGTTCGATGAGAGTAAATCCCAAATTCTTAGAGCGCCCTGGATTGTGCATTCGTCGAATCATCAGAGCACCAAAGCCGTAGGAGTGGGGTTACTGCGACTGACATAGAGATCACTGAACCCAAGTATTCTGGGGTTCGGATGCCTGATGACGATGTCGTCGTCAGTTCGCGTTACTATATTGATAGCGGGTGTCTCCTCACAACGCAGAGATGACTCTGGCTCTTCTCCACTTTGCAAAATCGCGGCTATCTCCCAGAACACTTGAATGCATAGCGTACGCTGCTCAATACCCAATTTTTCTTGCTGAACTTGCTGCGCGCTCAACATCTGTGGAGAACCTATGTCCGTAAACAGCCGAAAGGCAACAAACGCACAGCCGAGTATCACAATGGCCATATGCATCTTTTCGCGTCTTTCTATACTTTCTTCGAGGCGCTGCTTCTTTGGCTCTAGACGTACAGCATCCGGCTCGCTGAGAATCTTCTTTTGGCTTAGTTTGCGATGCAACGAAGGCAGAATTCTCATTATCCTTGGCGCATTTCTCACAGAAAACTTCATCCTTGCTGAAATCGGCGCATATGCCGCAGAGGGGTTCTGTACACTTGGCACATTCTGCAATTGAATTTGCACCGGGATGATTTACGCACTTCAAACTAACTACTCCGCACTTCTGGTTCTTATCACCTTAGCCGTATTGTGGCTGCGTGCCTTCTAAATAGTGGCTACGCAAACTCAAACAGGGGCACTACATGCGTTTTTATACCGCAACTAGTGGCCGCTATCCAGTATCTAGAGCATTTAACTGTGTAGTTAATTGAAACTAGGAAATCGTGTCGAGGACTATCAATCAGTAACTACGGGGAGTTTAGAGGGGGCTCCCCACTCTATCCAGGATCCGTCATAGACAGATAAATTGCGATGACCAGAAAGATAGGCCGCAAAAGTGAGGATACAAGCGGTGAGACCCGAGCCACAGCTAGTAATCAACCGCTTGTCTTCTGTAATCAATGAACTGAAAATCTCTTGCAGTTCGGCCGTAGGCTTCATCAATCCCTCCCTCAATAATTCTGGGAAGGGTAAATTACGCGCATTGGGCATATGGCCGCCGCGAATGCCGGGGCGCGGTTCGGGGGCTGAACCATAGAACCTGCCGCTGGAGCGCGCATCGATAATCGCGCAGCTTGAATCATCCAGTGACGAGAGTACGACGCTGAAGTCGCAGAATGATTCTTCTGCATAGCGGGCTTCAAAATTCCCTGAGACGGAATCAAGCTGCAGACTATCGCTGGTGGCAAAGCCGGCAGCAATCCATGCGCGTAAGCCGCCGTCCAGAACCGCAACCTGATCATGTCCCATGGCACGAAGCATCCACCAGGCACGCGGACTCGAATACAGTCCAACGTCGTCATAGATCACGATGACGCTGTCACTATTTATACCGAGTTTGCGCACCTCTTCCTGAAACAAATCTGCCCCAGGCATCATATGCGGCAAGGAAGAATCCTGTTTGCATATCTTCGTGTCGTAATCGAAGCGCCGCGCGTCAGGAATGGCCTGAAAGCACTCTGCGCTATTGAGAGATTCATAGCCCGGCACCACCGGAGGAACCGATGCATCGAGAATAATCAATTCTGTAGCGTGGAGATTGTCGTGCAACCAATTGACGTCAACGAGTGGAGATGGAATTTGTAGCATTAGTTAACCTGTGAAATTTTCAGTTAAGGATCCCGTCTCTACAATTGCTCTGAAAACTGTCGCAACTTAGCTTTTAGTTTCTCTGTATTTCCCGCGCCAATTCGAATCAACTGCTTCTGCATTTCTTCCAGGTTTTCGATGTTAGCATCTGCATAAAGAAACATAACAGAAGGCTTAACCAACTGATAAGGACCCTCGACGTTAGGCGAACGCAGCACAGCGTTAATCGCCGATCGCAGGGTGTCATCGAAGTCAACATTTCTAGACCCGATCTCGGCATAGGCCTGCTGAAATAAAGGCTGAAGAGTTCGATAGAGAATCATCGCCTGATCAGTATCTACTGCCACAAAGGTGTCTATGAGTTGATTAAAACGGTCGTGTGCATTCGCTTCCATCACGAAGAGGTTCTCGTCGATGTTGCGAACCGACATCTCCTGTCCTACCCGCTTGTAAGGCAAACTGGTCTGAGGAAATTCACCTCGACTAATATTGTCGACGAACACAACGATACTTCGAATGAGTTGCTCATCGGCTAGGACTCGAATCAGCGCGGCGCCATTTTGCAGAGCGCTTAATCCTTCAAGAACGAAATTATCACTGTCATTCAGGCTGGGTAATTCGACCAACTCCGCGGGCAACCCGTCTACGGCCGGCGCTGCAATCTCCACCTCTACCGGGGCCTCGATAATTACCGGCGTAGCAGCAACAGCTGGCGGTTCTTCGCGAGGCTGCAGACGCGTCTGCGGCAGGCTAGGCGTGATCGCTGGATCAGGTTCGGCAACGGTCTGCACGGCAATCGCTGGCACTACTACAGTGGTGGTACCCGTGGGCGCCTCAAAAGTGGCCGCCAAGTACACCAAATACAATAGCGTAAACACGGCAATACCCGCGACTACCCAAATGCCAAGTTTTGACATGAAAACACTCCGTATGTGTGTGTGTGTGTGTGTGTGTGTGTGTGGTACTGCAAATAAGTGCAAGTGAGGGAAATACTCTGGCGTATTTTGTCACAGCCCCCGACCGGCTACAACACAGGGGATAACCACATCAGCCTCTAGCCACCAATCGCCCTAATTCAAACACAGTTGCCAGACGAGCACATGCTTATCAACTCCGCAGATAGACAAGAAAAAACCCGAATACCTTGCGGTATTCGGGTTTCGTTTTTCTCATTCACGAAGTTATTGATTGTGAATTTATACCTTAGGAAAACCCAGCTCTTCCATCGTACGGGTTAAGTCCTTGCCTGCCGTTGCTGGCTTAGTGTCTTTGTCAATCTTCAAGATAGTTCCGTCGGCACCAATATAGTAGGTCCAACGATTAGCGAAACCAGCCGCCATCAATACACCGTATTCACTTGTCATCTCCTTTTCAGGATCTGCAAGAATTGGAAAACCAGCCGCATGCTCTTCAGCAAAAGCGGTATTGTCTTCCAAGGTGTCTACACTGGCCATGAAGTAAGCAACGTCAAAACTTTCAATTTCTCTAGCACTGTCACGCAGCGCTTTGCATTGCATAGTTCATCCGCCGGTAAAGGCTTTAGGAAAGAAGGCAATCACTACAGGCTTCTCGCCCAAAAACTGGGACATGCTGTAGGTCTGGCCATCAGATGCCTGCAGTGTGAAATCAGGCGCTTTATCGCCCACTTCCAATGCGGCAGCAAATTGACTTCCCAGCGCGACAGCTGCTAAAAATGCAGCCAGCGTAAGCCGAGTTAGTCTATTAACAAATTGAGACATAATCTCCTCCGGTTGTTTAATACGCTCCCGAGCGCGGAAGCGCCACGAGAGCGTCCCATTGAACACGTTGTATCGTGTGTTTTCCAGTAAAACTGCCCTATAAATACGACAGTTGGAGGCGTCTGGACCTAAATGGGTTGTGGGAGTAGCGTATTCGCACGACATGGGAGATATCTAGAATAGCCGACGCGACCTAGACTGCCTGAGTAATTGGAAGGCCTCTGTCTCCAGCTCGGCGATCTGCGCCTCTAGCTGGTCGCGCTCCACCCGACCAAGCTCAGAGCTTTGAGCGTGAATCTGTCTTAGTCTATCGATGGATTCCTGAACCGCTCTGGTGCGTCGACTCATGGCGAACTGTTTCGCATCCCTCTGCGATTGACGGTAGCGTGGATTCTCCACTTGAACGTTGACGCATTCCCTGACGACCTGCCCCGAGGCGTTTCGCACATTACGGCAGCGCTGCTGATTGAGGTAGCGACTAGCGGTTCCCTCAAAGGCAGTATAAGGAGTGCTGGCTATCGCTCTCGCCAATACCAGGTCGGTCTCCGATTTACCTCGGATTATTCCGATCAGACTTTCCGGCCTAGTGCCCTCTTGAGCCTCAAAGTTTTCCAAAAGTCGCTCATAAAAATCGCTGAGGTCTTCGGCATTGCGCGAGTAGGCACGGTAGCCTAGATCGAGCAGGTTCTGCCTCAAAAGACGTAGCTTCCATTCTCCATAATTCTCTGCCGCCTCGAGATAAGCAAAATCACCCAGCTCATACAAGCGACTGCTAATATGGTAACGAAGCTCATGCAGGTCGTCGGTCTCTTCCCAATTACGTAGCTGGCTGCTGCCCTCGATCAGCGAGGCAATGATGGGCAACTGTTCATCGCTATAGAGTCCGGCATTGATTCGACTAATCTGCAGTGCATCGGTATAGACTCTGATCGCCGATTCGAAGTCTTCGATTTCGGTATACAGTGCCGCCAGATCGCCATAGGCCTCTTGCAGCGCAGGCGAGTAAATTCCCTGACTGCCCTGCATTTCATCGATTGCCTGTCGGCGCAGAGTTAACTCTCTCGCGAGCTCTGCATCGCGAGCTCTTTCTTGCTCGTTACGCAAATCCTCCTCAACCGAACCTTTCCCCTCCTGAGTATCGAAAGTATCGAATTCTTCGCCGCCAATCTGCTCCTGAGCCTGTGCTAGGTCACTGATCGCGAAAACGAAAAAAACCGTGCAAACCGCACACAGCAAAATCTCCCAAAGCTTATGGGTGGAGGATATTGCCAAACTGTAGCTCGTTGTTTTCATAATACTTTCTATCTTACTAACTCTTAGCATTTATAACCCGATTCACCTGAATCAGTACTGAACCGATTGGCACACTGCAAACTGATCAATATAGTACACGCATATCTAATCTAAGTTATTGTTTTTAAATATCATTTAAGTCCTATTCAGCGCTTTGACAGCAACCATTTCGGACGACTGCGGTATAAGTGAAAAGTTCAATCGATAGTCTTTAGTATTTAAAATACTATCGAGCAATACCAAGAGAGTCTCTGCTCTATCATTTCCTCGGATAAAATTTTCCATGATTACTATCGTAGCCCTACTCACCATTCGCGACGCAGATGCATTTGAATTGTTCGAACGACAGGCAGCGGTAATCATGGAAGCCTATGGTGGCCGAATAGATTCGGCCTTTCGTCCCGCGGTAACAGATTCTGCAGCAGCGCAGCGTGTCGATGAGATTCATGTCTTGAAATTTCCAGATCATGAGGCATTCTATCGATACAAAGACGACAAAAAACTGCACGCGTTAGCTACCCTCAAAGAGAAGGAGATTCGTCAGTCCACAGTGTATGTGTCAGCCATCGAGGTGGATCACTCTGCGCAGGACTAGCGCTCACAGCAACTAAGTGGTGCGGCTGCAGCGTCACAAACCAGTTCCCCTGCGGCGTATTCCTACACTTTCACGTCAGACGTCTCGAAATCTCCTCCACAGCCCACCAACGCGGCAATGTTACATGACAAAATGCGGAAGCTGCGTTACTCTCAGGAGCAGTATTTGCTGACCTTTTGTTGAACAAACCGCCCTATCGAAACGACTTAGCGAGAAAGATTAGCACGCACCGCTTCCCCAATATGAGGATCTAATAATGATAAGAATACGCCAATTATTGAATACTTCAGCGAGCTTACTGTTGGCATCTCTGTCGAGCGTAGCCATCGCCCAACAAGATACCGTCGAATGGACTACCCTAGGCAATGACTTTGCTCATACACGCTTCTCACCCTCTCAAGAAATCACCGCCGAAAATTTCAATGAATTAGAAGTAGCGTGGCAATGGGACGGTTCCAGCTTCCAAGCTCAGAGCGGTCGCTCCACACCAAGTTATATCAACGGTCGCATGTACACGGTCGCGGGCGCGCGTCGCCACGTCGTTGCGATCGACCCTAAGACCGGCGAAACAATCTGGTCTTACAGAGAACCGGATACCGAGCGTTATCAGTATTCGATGCGCGCCGACTACGGCAAGGGCGTGGGCTTCGGTCAAGTCGATGGCAAGGACATCATCTACATCATCTCGCCGGGATTCTTCCTCACAGCACTCGATGCCGAAACCGGCGCTCCACTCGAAGGCTTTGGCACCCCTGTACCTATAGATGGCTTTCCTAACACGGGTGTAGTCGATCTGCTTGCAGATCTAGGCCATCCTTACGATCCCTATAAAGGCATACCTTTGGAGCGAGGCTACATCACCTCCTCTTCGCCACCACTGGTTGTCAACGACGTTGTTATCGTGGGCAATTCAGCCGAACAGGGATACAACCAATCTAGAATTGAGAACGTGCCTGGCGACATGTTGGGCTACGATGCGCGAACCGGTGAGTTCCTTTGGAAATTCAACGTGATTCCTCAGCCAGGTGAATACGGGCACGAGACTTGGGAGAACGATGCGTGGCAGTACACGGGTGACATCTCCTCCTGGGCACCGATGTCTGCGGATCCAGAATTAGGGCTAATCTATATCCCAACGAATGGCGTGACCATCGATTACTACGGCGGACACCACCCTGGAGACAATCTCTACGGAACGAGTTTGATTGCCTTGGACACGAGGACCGGCGAGAGAGCATGGCACTACCAGATCGTGCATCACGACATCTGGAACTTCGATCTACCGACGGCTCCCATTCTGCTAGACGTGAACACCGAACAAGGGCTCACTCCGATCGTAGCGCAACCGACGAAACAAGGGTTGGTTTACACCTTCAACAGAGAAACTGGCGAGCCGATCTGGCCTATTGAAGAAGTATCATTTCCTGCCTCGATAGTACCGGGCGAGAAACTCGCTGCGACACAACCGATTCCAACGAAGCCTGCGCCATTCGATATGCAGGGTCTTAGCCTCGATACACTGGTGGACTTTACCCCAGAGATTCGCGCACAAGCAGTTGCTGCGGTTGCAGAATATCAGTTAGGGCCGTTGTTTAACCCGCCTCTGCATAGAGACAATCCGCTGGGTAAGATCTCGTCGATGATCTGTCCATCGGGCGCGGTGAACATTACGCATCCCTCTGTGGCCGATCCGACAACAGGCATCTTGTATGTGACGTCACGCTCGAGCTGTTCTGCTCGACCGCTGGTAACAGGCGAAGAGGCCGACACTTACTACGATGCACCGACTGGCACGACTCTGTCACAATATGCGGCTGGTCGCGGCGGACCAACCCCGAGACATCCATTAGGTATTCCCCTTTGGAAGCCACCCTATAGCCGCATCACGGCGATAGACATGAACACTGGAGAGCACCTTTGGATGATCCCAACGGGTGAGACACCTGCGCGCATCGCCAACCTTCCAGAGCTACAAGGAATCGATATCGGCAACACGGGAACAGGAAATGCCGTACCAATGGTAGCCACTGCCAATCTACTGTTGTATTCCGATGTGGACGGCGCTGGAACACCGCAACTGTTTGCCATCGACAAAGCCACGGGTGAAGAGGTAGGTCGCGTAGAAGTGCCTGCAGCAAGCCGCTACGGCATGAGTTCTTGGACACACGAAGGACATCAATACGTGATTCTGCAGACTGGAAGCACGCTAACCGCCATGGCAATGCCGGGCGCAGCAGTAGACAGTTCTGGAGCACATTAATTAGTTAAATCTATTTAGTTAAATTTATAGAAGAAGAAAATTTACAATCAAGGAGCAGAACCATGAACAAGAAACTAATCTTAGCTACCGCTATCGCAATGTCGGCAGCTGCCACGGGTTGCACAACATACGTCCCAGCAGAAGACGCAATGAGCTTCTTCATTACCAGTGAAGGGTCCGGCGATGGTGCAAATCTAGGCGGCCTACGCGGAGCCGATAGGCATTGTGCAAGACTGGCCAGAGCAGCGGGATCGCGTGGCAAGACATGGGTCGCCTATTTAAGCGCCCATGAGACTGCAAACTCTCCACGCGTGAATGCCCGGGAGCGAATTGGTTTCGGCCCTTGGTACAACGCAGCAAATATTGAAGTGGCTAGCACTCTGAATAACTTGCACAGCGATTACATGCAGCTAGGCAAGCCGAACTCTCTTACTGAGAATGGCGACAGCGTAAATGGTCGCAGCGATAGTCCTAATGAGCATGACATCCTTACTGGCTCATCGCTGAGCGGTCGCCTCATCGACGATGGCACGAACCATACCTGCAACAACTGGACGAGCAACGATGTCGGCTCGGCACAGGTTGGTCACTTTGACAGAACTGGTGGCGGAGCAAACCCAAATTCCTGGAACAGCGCACACGGCTCCAGAGGTTGCGGTCAAGCCGACCTAGTTGCTACAGGTGGCGCTGGCTACTTCTACTGCTTCGCTAACGATTAGTCTTCAGCAATTCAGTGAACTCTCCAAATGGTGTTGTCGTAAAGACAATACCATTTGTTTTTAAAGACAGGAAGAATATCCAATGAAACTCTATGGCATGGGCCAATCACGCTCTTTTCGCGCTCTCTGGGCACTGGAAGAAAGTGGGCTCGATTACGAATATATAAACACTAGCCTGCGGACTGATAGCAGCGAGAGTGATAGCGCGAAGCATCCCAACTATCTAGAGCTGAACGTGCAGGGGAAGGTACCTACTCTCGTAGACGACGATCTAGTGTTGACCGAAAGCTTAGCGATAGTGAATTACATCGCACGAAATGCTCCTGATTCTGGCCTGCTGCCTAAGGTAAGCACTCCCGTCTATGCAAGACTCGACGAGCTGACCTATTTCATACTGGCCGAGCTAGAGCAACCGCTCTGGTCCAAGGGAAAACACATGTTCGCGCTGCCCGAGGAAGTTAGAATCCCAGCGATGTTCGATACTGCCAAATTCGAATTCGACAAGGCCGTGAGAGCGCTAGACCATATGTTGCCACAGACAAACAGCGAGTACGCAATTGGTAATACCTTCTGCATCGCAGACCTTCTGCTCGCACATACGTTTAACTGGGCGATCCGCTTCGAATTTGATGTGCCTGACAAGTATGTTGCACTGCGTGATCGACACTATCAAAGGCCTGCCGCCCAACGAGCGATAGCAGTTGCCGGATAGAAGATGCCCTCAACTCCACGCTCAAATTTAGTTAGATCTTTCTATGTAATCCTATGTGCTGGGGCAACGCTGCTGACTCAGCTTGCTGCGGCGCAGGATCGCGAAAACGCTACAATCTCTGCCGATACACTTGAGTACTACTTAGTGCAGTCGTTTCAAGCACCGACGGCTAAAGATCGCATCGCACTAAATCACATCGGCATTGAGGTTCAAAGAGCAGATGACGGATTCCTAGTAACCGCGTCACTGGAAGGCTACCCAGCACATCAAGCTGGTATAGAACGCGGAGACATGATTTTACGCGTCGATGAAGAACCCTTTCACCCGGTCTTTTCCTTTAACGCCCAAGATAACGCGCGCCACGAGCTTGTTCCCGCCACAGCCGTGCACCTACTAGAGTTCGAAAGGCGAGGCGAAATAACCTCGGTCGAAATCAATCCTGTTTTTGAAAATCTTTACGACAGTTATCGCTCTGCCATTTTGAACAGCGTTCAAGAATTTTCCATCGGAAACAAAGCAATTGGCTATATACGTCTCTGGGGGCTTTCGCGCAGCACATCGGATCTGTTCACCTTAGAACGCACAATGCGAATATTCAGAGATAGTGACGGCATGATAATCGACCTTCGAAACTCTTATGGCTTTCTAAGCTCTAAGCATTTGGATCTGTTCGTTCGAAATGGACGCGGCGAATTCGATGCCTCGGATGCCTCGAATCGACATGCAGCGATTGCACAGAATTTCCCTGCTAGTTCAACGCGAACATTTACGCGGCCTATCGTCGTTCTAGTGAACTCAAAGACTCGCGGTGGAGCAGAATTATTTGCGCATGGACTGGCAAAGCCAGAAAGGGTAACAACGCTTGGCGATAGCACCGCCGGGGAGATTGGAACCTATTCGCTCGACGGAGACACTATTCGCTATTCTCCCGCAGAGCATATTTTAATCGATGGCCTGCGCTTCGAATCAGTAGGGATCGTTCCTGATGACTCTATCCCCTTCCCCTTTACCGAAAGCCGACGCAGCGACCCGCAATTTGAAACAACCGTAGATATTCTGTTAGGAAGGATCTAAGCCCATCAAGCCAAATCAATTGGCTTTGCTCCAGCATCGCTAGCTTCCCAAGCCAGACTGTGGTGATCGAAGCCATTCTCGATCGTAGGCTTGACGATCCTGAAGTAAGGGGAAAGATCGAAATCTCTCGGTGTGAAGTGGGTGAAATGCGGCCTGTACAAGAGCGGAACCTCACCACTGACCCCGACTTCTGAATTGCGTCGCGGCAGAATCGGATAGTTTATCGATTGAAATGACTCCGCAATCAGTGTCGAGCAAATCGCCTTGGTTGGCTCACCACTGCCTAAACTTAGCAGTGAGCGACGGTAGCGATTCGGAACCGCCGGTTTCTGAATAACGTAACGAATCAGGTCGGTCACATTCTTTAAATCATACTGATGACCAATTCGCTGACTAGCGAATTCTGCCAGCTGCTCTGCCTCTTCATTACTCAAATTTACTGGCCGGCAGATACGCAGATTAGAATTGGCATAGTGATCCAAGTTGGTTAAATGGACGCCATTCTTCAAGTTTGCTTCCAAGAGGTTGAGATGGGAGCTATCTGCCCCCTTCTCACCCACATAGAGGCAGGCATGAGACCACGTGGATTGCGTGAGGTATTTGATTGCCGTGCTGATACGGGTATTCCCGTCCACCAATACGATGTCACCCCTCTCCAGAGTCATCGCGACATCGGCTATCGCAACCGTATCCAGCCTCTGGTAACCAGGCAGGTCTTTACTGAGAAAGGCAGCAAGACGCCCGCCGATGGCACGCTTTAGAGAGTTAAACATCTAGACCTTCTTATGCACAATGTTGTAGCTTGACTGGCTCTTTTGGAGCTTAGAAAATCAGGTATACTAGCCAGCCCGTATCGGCAGCACGCCGAATAACGCGACCGAATTAACCAACTGAATTGACGTAAGTGTAATCGAATCGACAGGAGTAGGAAAATGACTAAGGCATATAACAAATTCTTCATCAACGGCGAATGGGTAGAGCCCTCAGGCCGCTCAACTCTAGACGTAATCAATCCGGCAACAGAAGAAGCCTTTGCAACCATCAGCATGGGCACTGCAGACGATGTTGACGCTGCAGCAAAGGCTTCGCGAGCCGCCTTCCCCGCCTGGTCACAATCCACCATCGAAGAACGCAAAGCCGTTATTGGCAACATCATCGCGGGCATGAAAGCACGCGGCGACGAGATTGCCACGGCTATTTCGAATGAAATGGGCGCACCAATGGGCCTTGCTAAGACCGCACAGCTAGGCAGTGGCATGGGACACTTTGCGAATATCCTAGGCATTCTAGAAAGCTACCAATTCGAAGAAGTACGCGGCAGCACAAAAATCGTAAAAGAAGCGGCTGGTGTCTGCGGATTTATTACCCCTTGGAACTGGCCACTGAACCAGATCGCCTGCAAGGTAGCACCGGCAATTGCAGCGGGTTGCACGATCGTATTGAAGCCCAGCGAGATAGCGCCACTGAGCGCCTATCTTCTGGCTGAGATTATTGCGGAATCCGGTTTGCCCGCTGGCGTATTTAACCTAGTAAATGGTGATGGACCGACTGTAGGCGCCGCAATCTCTTCCCACCCTGAGATAGATGTAGTCTCATTCACCGGTTCAACCCGTGCAGGCCAAGAGGTCGCCAAGGCTGCGGCTGACGGTATTAAGCGCGTGATGCAAGAACTCGGCGGTAAATCTGCGAATATCATTCTCGACGATGCCGACCTGGCAAAATCAGTCGGCGGTGGTGTACTCGGTTGTTTCGGTAACAGCGGCCAGTCCTGCAATGCTCCGACTCGCATGTTAGTGCCAAAGGCTAAAATGGCGGAAGCCATTGAGATAGCCAAGGCTGCGGCAGCGAAAGCAAGTGTTGGCGATCCGTCTGATGAGAAAACAAGACTCGGCCCTGTTGTTAGTGAGCTGCAATTCAATAAGATCACCGCCTTGATAGAGAAAGGCATCGCAGAAGGAGCCGAGCTAATCGTTGGTGGCCCAGGTCGCCCCGAAGGTATCGACAAGGGCTATTTCATCCAGCCCACCGTGTTTGCCAATGTCACGAATGATATGACGATCGCCAGAGAAGAAATCTTTGGACCGGTATTGACCATCCTTGGCTATGAAGATGACGAAGATGCCGTCCGCATAGCGAACGATACAGAGTATGGCCTCTCTGGCTATGTATCGGGAGAGCCTGCCCACGCAGAGAAGATAGCGAGACAGATTAGAACTGGCATGGTTCACATCAACGGCGCTGGCCCAGACTTTTCTTCTCCTTTCGGAGGCTATAAGAAATCTGGCAACGGACGTGAGTGGGGCGTTGAAGGCTTCGAAGAATTTTTAGAAACCAAAGCCATGCTCGGCGCAGCCTAAGAGGAATTGCTTATGTCAGTTGATATAAAAAAAGCAGCTATCGATATAGGCATCGTTACGAAAGATATCGATGCGATGATGACGTTCTATGGCGAAACACTAGGGCTAGAGCTTGAAGGCTCTATTCCGATGCCCGGTGGCGGCACCATGAATCGCTTCAAGGTTGGCGACAGCGTGATCAAAGTTATAGAACTTGATCCCGCCGCGCCGGCTGATGCTGCGCCAGGCGGTATTCGTGGGGCAGCTGGCTATCGCTACTGGACCATAACCGTAGGCAACCTAGAAGCGAGCGTCGAAAAGGCTGCCGCTGCAGGAGCAAAGATAGTGGTAGCCGCAAAGGTCGTTCGCGAGGGTATCACGATAGCCATCATTGCCGATCCCGATGGCAACTGGGTGGAACTGCTAGAACTGTCTTAGTCGGGCGAGGTCGAGATGCCCACACTAATTCACGAGCGCGTAAGACAATGCCAAGCTGGCGACTACCCTAAGGCAATCTGCCGATTAAGTTCGGGCTGGGTAGTTCTGGGGGATGTACAGTTCCTGCGTGGCTATAGTCTGCTGCTACCTGACCCTGTAGTGCCTCACCTCAATGCGATAGATGCTGAAACGAGAAAGAGTTTTCTCTACGAGATGTCAGTAGTTGGCGATGTTATCTTGGAAATCACCGGAGCCGTTCGGATCAATTATGAAATGCTCGGCAACGTGGAACCCGCGCTACACGCGCATATCTTCCCGCGTTTCGATGATGAATCTGAAGAGCTTAGACTGAAACCAGCCTGGCTCTACGATTGGGACAGTGCGCCTAAATTCGATGCGAGCCGCGATAGAGAAATAATGCAGACTATCGCAGAGGGATTAGATCGACGCGGCTTGGTCGTCGGTCGCTTGAAGAGCTGAAAGACAGACACAAAAAAGGGGCTCTACAGCCCCCTTCTCAAAAACGAATCAATTCGCTCTCTTGTAGAACTACTTCCAGATACTGCGAGACTTTAACGAGATGTCGAAGACTGGACGCCCAGGGTTCTCGACATGAATGATAAAAGACTCGGCATCGGGATGACTATATCCTAGGCCCGACATGCCACCCTCTGATGTTGCCTTGAACTTCACGCTATTCTGGGTAATCTCAACCAGCTCCATTTCCTGCGGCCCATCGGTGCGCGCTACCATGCCCGGATCCCACTGCTGAATGTGCAGAACCAGAGAGCCATCTACCTCTTCAATGGTGATCATCTCAAACATGCTGGTTGCGTCGTCTCCGGTCATTCTTACCATGGCAGCAATTGAACCCGCCTCTCCCATGATCCAGTTCTCTTCTAGCTGATTAGAGCCTAGATCCCCGGCCCAATTGCCAGTCATCCAGGCAATGTCCTCAACGGTAGCTGAAGGGCCTACCGCGAAGCTAGATCCTGAGAACGCAGCTAGGCCTAGCAAGGCCATTGATGTAATTGTTTTTCGATTTATCATTCTTTTCTCCGTAGATTAATTACTTATGTCTAATAGTATTTCTTTAATATTCATAAATTTGGCTCGTACAAAGCAATAAACATTTTCATCGCCACGGCCAACTAGTTCTGAATTTCTTGCAGCCAGTATCCCAATGACTCCCACTCCATTCTAAACATATGCGGCGCACCATCTAGAATGTCCGCATTCAGAACAACGCCTGCGTCTGTTAGGCTGGTGACTGTCTCATCAAATCTATCAGCCCAATCTAATTGATCGCTGCCACCGATGCGCAGATAGACAGGAAAGTCTTTTAGAGACTCATTGTCTGTATCAGCGCCCGATATTGCTGGAACAGCTGCCACACCTAAATAGTCCTGCGGATTGCGTCGCGCGATTTCTAATGCCGACATGCCACCGTTAGACACGCCCGCCAACAACACCTTACCCTCTGCGATATTTTCTCGTTTCTGCAACTGCACTATCAAATCTGCGATAAGCGCATTGTTTACGGTACCCCGAAAGGATCGATTGTTTGGCGAGATCGGCACCGCAACCATCCAGCCCCGCTCTGCAAACCCACTACCCAACCAGCGCGAGGTATCTTGCGATATAGAGGCGTTGCCCGGCCCGCCGCCCATCAGGATAACTAAAGGGGATGCCTGATTGGCTGCGTTTTCCGGAGCAACGAGAAAGACATTCAGCACTGTGCCATCTTGCAATGTTATGCGTTCTTGAGCCTGCATGGTCATAGGTAACAAACAGCAACAGAAAATAAATAACGTTGTTAGCTTTCTCATCTCTAGCCTCCGTATCTGTGGACTAATCGTCCTGGGAATCTTCCCTCTTCTTATAGACTTCCTCGAACTGGCCCTGCAGGCGGCGCATACCACCTAGCCAACGGTCGTAGTCGTCTGTCTTCCTGCGCATATAGGTCAATACTTCAGGGTGTGGCAGGCAAAGGAAGCGCTCGCTCTCTAGAGTCTCCATTACCGTATCCGCCAACTTGTCAGGCTCCAACATGCCATCGAGGCCTGCTACTCCACCATCGCCGCCTGCTGTCATCGCTGTGCGTACTGCCTGAGGGCAAAGTACCGATACCTTAATTCCACGCTTACCGTAGGTGATCGAGAGCCACTCTGCGAAGCCGATCGCAGCATGCTTCGTGACGGAATAAGGAGCCGAACCGACTTGGCTCAATAGTCCTGCAGCGGAGGAGGTGTTCAAGAAATAGCCTTCGCCACGTTCCAGCATACCCGGAAGAACTGCACGAGCTGCAAACACATGGGACATGACATTGATATCCCAGATCGATTGCCACGCGTCCGTACTCACATTCTCTCCGCCAGCCGTAAATATTCCTGCGTTGGAACAGAATAAATCTATCTGACCGAATTTTTCAAGCGCCTTACTCACCAACGCTTCGACGTCTTTCTCGTCGCCAACGTCTGTCTTAATACCTAGCGCCTGCGTGCTCGCAGAAATATCCGCTACTGTTGCATCGATGCCATCCTGATTAATATCTGACACTACGATTGCCTTAGCGCCTTCCCTAGAAAATCTCTCACACAGTGATTTTCCTATGCCACTTGCTCCGCCAGTTACTACGATAACTTTGTCTTTAATTTGCATATTCTTTCGGCTTCCTTCTAATGTTATTTTTTCCTAACATGTATTATTTGTAAATACTGTCTGCAGCGAGCTATCCAGAAACCATTTCCCTAAGACGATTAGAAAGAATTTCTTCAGCTTCGGCAACTATCCTGGCGACCAATTCCTCGCAACTAGGATTATCGTCTATTAGACCCACGATCATTCCTGCAGACCAGATTCCTTTGTCCAAATCACCGCCATCAAATAGCTCTCTACCCTTTACACCTTGCACCAAAGGCTGAATATCTTCGAATTTCGTTTCGCCAGGGCGAGACTCTATCTCCACAACTTTTTCTGCAACACTGTTCTTAAAGACGCGTGCCGTGTTTCGAAAAGAACGGTAGATGAGTGCAGTATCCAATTCTGTTGCTTCGATCATCCTCTCTTTTACATTGTCATGAATAGGTGCTTCCTTGGTAACCATGAAGCGTGTCCCCATATTGATCCCGTCTGCGCCCATCGCTAGCGCGGCGGCCAAGCCTCTGCCATCCCCAAAACCACCTGAGGCGAGAAAAGGTATCTTCAATCTTCTTGCTGCTAGCGGAAGAAGAATCATATTGGTGACGTCATCTTCGCCTGGATGACCGGCACACTCGAAGCCGTCTACACTAACCGCATCGCAGCCGATCTTCTCAGCCTTCAATGAATGGCGTATCGAGGTGCACTTGTGAATAACCTTGATGCCCGCCTCTTTAAACAGTGGTAGGTACGGCTCAGGATTGCGACCCGCTGTCTCGACAATTTTTACTCCAGAATCGACGATTGCCTGAGCATATTCATCATAGGGAACTGGCTTGATAGTCGGCAGGATGGTCAGATTGACCCCAAATGGCTTGTCTGTCATCGACTGACAACGCTCAATTTCCTTGAGAAGATCCTCTGGCGTGGGCTGCGTGAGCGCAGTCACGATGCCCAGCCCTCCAGCATTCGATACAGCCGACGCGAGCCCGGCCAATCCAACCCATTGCATGCCTCCCTGTACGATAGGGTGCTCGATGCCTAGTAATTCTGTAATTCTCGTCTTCATTGCAGCATTTCCCCTTGTCAGGCCTAGCCTGATATCTCTCTCTACCGCATATACCACGCGGCTTGTCTCGAAATCCGAGAGCCAGTGTACGTGGTAAACCTAAGGGGTGTAAAGACGGAGGAATAGGCCGATAGCCTGTGCTATATTGTCGGGCTTTTAGACTAGCCGCCGCAATAAAGATCGATATCGAAGCTACTTTACTAGCCACCGAGGGCTTAAACCTCAATTGGTCATAATTTAAAACAAGGGACAGTAAACCTATTCCTTTCCACTTGAATGAATCGCCACAGAGCGTAACAAGTTGAATGAAGGGCTTTACACATCGGAGATTTAGAATGATTCATAAATTACTAGTTACCAGCATAGCCGCTGCGACTGCTCTAGCAGCAGCGCCCGCGCTCGCCCAAAATGGCCAACAAGCCATCGAAGAGATCCAGGTTACTTCCACCCTCAGAAAATCTGCGGGCCTCGCCGACGTTAACGCGGCGGTTTCTGTGCTCAGCGAACAGGAATTGGATTTAATCAACCACACTCATCTACAGGAAGCACTGAACCGACTTCCTGGCGTGAGCATCAATCGTAACAATGGACAGGAGAGTCTCGTTGCAATTCGCTCCCCCATACTTACCGGCGCTGGCGCCTGCGGCTCCTTCTTAGTCGCGGAAAATGGCATACCGGTTCGCTCTAGCGGATTCTGTAACGTGAACGAGATGTTCGATACGCATTCTGAGAATGCCTCCAGCATTGAAGTCATACGCGGGCCAGGCAGTGCATTCTGGGGTTCGAATGCCGTACACGGCTTGATCAATGTAGTGTTACCAAAAGCAGGCGATGCCGGCGAAGTTATGCTCGAGCAGGGACCTCGTGGTTCACAGCGACTAAGAGGATCTTTCGGCCACGACTATGGCAACTTCAAGCAGCTTATAATGGTCAACGGGACTAGCGAAGAAGGCTACCGCGATGACAGTGGTGTCGATCAGCAGAAAGTCTCATGGCTTTACAACTACACTACGAAGAATGGAGCCAACCTTGACGGCGGCTTTACGATGATAAACCTGAACCAGGAAACTGCAGGGTATGTTACAGGCACCGACGCCTTCGAAGACAGTGCTCTGCGTGATACCAACCCCAATCCTGAGGCCTTCCGCGATAGCGTGAATGGACGCGTCTGGACCACGATCACGCAACAGGTTGATGACTGGGAAGTGGTGATGACGCCTTACTTCCGAGAAGTGAATATGACATTCATGCAGCATTTCTTGCCTGGACAGCCAATAGAAGACACCGAGCACCGCAGCATTGGTTTTCAATTTGCTGCGTACAAGGAACTTGATAGCGGCGCCAATCTTGCGATGGGCTTCGATATCGAAGACACCGACGGTTCGCTCAAGCAGTTTCAACCAAACCCAACTTCAGGGTCATTCTTCCTGCGCAACTCTATCCCACAGGGCAAGCACTACGACTTCGACATATCCATACGCCAACTTGCGGGCTTCATCAACTACGAGCAGGACTTAGGCAACGGCTGGGATATATCTCTAGGTCTGCGCCTCGAGAACATGAAGTACTTCTACGACAACAATATGATCGACGGACGCACCGATGAATTTGGCGTGGCCTGCCGCTTCGGTTGTCGTTATAGCCGCCCTGCTGACAGAGATGACGGCTTTACCAACGTCTCTCCAAAGCTTGGCCTGAGTTATGCTCTTAATGACGACCATGATCTACAGTTCAGAGTGCAGCGAGGCTTTCGTGCACCACAGGCTACCGAGCTATATCGACTGCAGAATTCGCAGACAGTTGCGAGTTTAGATTCTGTAGAGCTGGACAGCTACGAAGTAGCAGTGAAAGGCTCCGGTGAAAACTGGAACTATACTGCTTCTTGGTATTTCATGGACAAGAAGAACGAAATCTTCGCCAACAGTGCTAGAGAAAATCTCAATGACAGCCATACCTCGCACCGAGGTATCGAGTTTGCAATGGGATTGGATATTACAGACACTCTTTCAGTTCAAGGTGTCTTCAACCTAGCTAAGCATACCTACGAGAATTCCCAGATATCCGGTGGAATCGATATCAACGGGAACGATGTGGATACTGCGCCAAATACGTTTGGTAATTTGCGTCTGCAGTGGAGACCAATCAACTCAGTCATGACAGAGATCGAACTGGTTAACATGGGTGACTACTACACGAACCCTGAGAACACAGCGAGCTACGAAGGGCATGACATCTTGAACTGGCGAACACAGTATCAGTTTAATGACGACCTGACCTTCTATCTAAATGTGCTAAACGCAACGGATGAGAAATACGCGGAGCGTGCAGACTGGACAACGTTCAATGGCGATCGCTATTTCCCTGGCGAACCCCTAAGAGCATTTTTCGGAGTTACTTGGAAATATAAGTAGTATCCACAAAGTTAATAAAAATGCCGACGCTATGTCGGCATTTTTATTTCTGCTAATAACACCTTAAGAAGGATAGGGTTAACACAATGAAAAACCGAGAAGACAGCAATTCTGAACAGGCATTCGATGATCTGCTTACCTATTTTTCTCGGAACAAGAACGATAACCCAGACCCAATTTCCCATCCTGATAGCTCTGTTAACAAGATGATGCTTGAGCGCCCTACTACTCTACGAAAAGCCTCGGTACTAATTCCTATAACGCGACACAGGCCAGGCAAGAATAGCGAGATAGTGCTCACCGTACGCTCAGAAAACCTGAATAGCCACCCGGGCCAGATCAGTCTGCCCGGAGGCTCCGAAGAGGTGATCGATACGGATGTGATTGCTACGGCCCTGAGAGAGAGCGAGGAAGAGATTGGTCTCGCTCAGGGCGACGTTGAAGTCATAGGTCGCTTGGGCGACATGGCACTTCCCTCTGGCTTTCAGGTCACACCTATCGTAGGGCTTATAGAGCCAGATTTAAAATATGTACCCTGCCCTATCGAGGTCGCAGAGATTTTTCATGCACCTCTCTCCCTACTCATGAATCCAGGCTCCTACAAGTCCACATCCATGACCTATGACAATCAGTCCAGAAAAGTTCTCGAGCTACAGTATGAACGATTTAGAATTTGGGGTGCTACGGCGGCAATTCTCTACCATCTTGCACAGATGATCGAAAATTCGAAAACATAAGAGTAGTTGGGGTATTAGCTTAAGGGTTTAGCTAGTGGTGGGGCTAGCACTTCCTGCCTTGAGCTTCTTAGATGCTGAGCCGCTTTTATCTTCGTCACTAAAGGTGGAGTGACAGACTTTGTTACGGCCTTCCTGCTTGGCTAGATAGAGAAAAGAATCGACCTTCTCTACGAATTCTTTTTCTGTTAATTGATCGCCTTTCGTGTAGACATCGACTCCAAAACTAGCCTCGATTCCTAACAACGCATCGCTGGTCTTAGCTGGCGAGTTCTCGATGATCAAGCGGAGACGATTTGCGAAGCGAACCCCCTGGCGAAGAGTCGTATCGGGAAGAATGATAGTAAATTCTTCACCCCCATAGCGACACGGAATATCCAACCTGCGAACAGTCTTCTGGACTAGACTTGAAATATGACCAAGTACGACGTTGCCAGCCTCGTGACCGTAGGCGTCATTGACGGCTTTAAAATGATCTAAATCTAACATTATGAGGCAGGTGGGCTGGCCAGAACGGCGAGTACGCTCCATCTCCAAGCTAAGCGCTTGATTGAAGTAGCGGAAATTAAACAGGCGCGTTAATTCATCCGTACGCACTAGCGCCGCCAACTGCTTGATCTCTTCTCGAAGGCGTTTAACCTCTGAAAGGTTCGTACACTTGTCATCGCCGGCGGGACAGGAACCTACCGCTGTTATGTTGTTATTCTGCTTACCGCTCATAAGAGTGCAATAGTATTTATTATTTTGCCTGGGTGGCAATATTCCTTGCCTCTTTTGGACGCATCCTAGCGCCTTCTCCCGGTGCTTCCTCAGTGGCTATGCCGCTAGTTGTCTTCATCGTACTTAATTTAAGTCTATATACAGGCCGAAACATAGCATAAAGCGCAAGTAGCCAACACCTCTTCCCGTTTTTTTTGGGTCTATTTGAGGGCTTTTTTGAATATTAATGGCTAATAATCAATAGCCTATGGGAGGGCCCAGTCAGGAAAAGGGCCTAAAACACCGAAGGTTAAATGGCCCATTGTGTAAACAAAGACGGTGATCAGAAGCACTGAAAGAATATCCAGCCAGATACCTGCCACCACCATCTTCATTATGGGCACCCTACCGGAACCGTAGACGATTGCGTTAGGCGGCGTAGACACAGGCAGCATAAAGGCACACGATGCAGCCAAAGTCGTGGGAATGAGCAGCAGTAATGGATGCACCCCGATGGCCTGAGACAGGCTAGCCATGATCGGCAGAGACAGCGAAATTGTCGCCGTGTTAGACGTTACTTCCGTAAGCCCAGTGATAAATCCCACTGTGCTCATCACAATAACCAGAGGACTAGCGTCTCCGAGAAGCGTCTGCAACTGTCCTGCGATATAGACGCCTAGGCCCGACGTTGTGAAGCCTTTCGCGAGTGCCAAGCCACCACCGAATAGTAACAAAATGCCCCATGGCACCTTTTTGGCATCCTCCCAATCCATGAGACGACCACCTACCTGCTTACTGGCAGGAATGATGAACAGCAACAATGCCATCGCGATAGAAACGGTTCCATCATCAATCATGTAGCCAACCGGGTCGGAACCTACGTATGCGAGGAACGAATCTAAGTAGTGGCTCCATCCATAAATATCAACATCGGCCCCAAATAAACGCTCCTTCCTCGTCATCCACAATAGGGCTGCACTGACGAACACGAACGTTACTCTTTTTTCCTCGGGGGACATCACCCCGAGTTTTGCAATTTCATTGCGGATAAAATCACGCCCACTAAAGGGTGTCGTAGCGGGCAGAGGGAAAACAAATCGAGTGAGAACAAACCAGGCTATCAGCATGTAGGTCGCACTCATCGGCAAGGCAAACATCATCCATGACGCGAAGGTGATCTCAGGCGCCAAAGGAAACAACTGTGGCAACTGCGTCACCAGAACTCCATTAGGCGGCGTGCCGATCAGTGTAGCGAATCCCCCGATGGAAGCAGAATAGGCTATACCTAATAGTATCGTGAGTGGAAAATTTTCAGCTCGCTTATCTATGATCACACCTTTAGCTGCAGCCTCGCGATTTAATTCCTCATACAAGAGAATAAGCGACATGCCCATCGGCATCATCATCAGCGCGGTTGAGGTGTTCGACAACCACATGGAGAGAAAGCCTGTGGCAAGCATGAAACCTAGAACGAGTCGATGTGGCTGACCGCCGATGACGCGCAAGATGTTCAAGGCGATACGTTTGTGCAGATTCCACTTCTCTACCGCCGTAGCAATGATAAAACCGCCGAGAAACAGCAGGATAATCCAATCCATATACTGGCCGGCCACATTCGGGAAAACGATGTCCAGATCGGAGGGGCTTAGCCCGTTACGCATACTCACCGTTTCGAAGTCGATCTGATTAGCCGCAGGCACCAAGCGTCCGCGCATGATGCCCAAGAGCGGGAAAAGAACGATGGGAAGTAGTGCCGTTGCGGAGAGTGGTATTGCCTCAGTGATCCACCAGATCGCCATTAGCAATATCACCGCTGCCATACGAGTCACGAGTTGATTGTTGGGATCAAGGTCGACGAACAGCAACACTAGAACGAATGCCAACGGCCCTAGCCACAGACCTATTTTACTTCGCATAGGCGTGCTTTCAACTTGTTCAATGGCAGCTGTCATGAGGCGTCCTTAAAGGGTTTGTTAGTCTTGAGTTGATCCAGCCCGTTCTTGCTGCTGTATTTTTAGCCGGCCTTGTAGTCTACCTATCTTCTTGGAGAAAATTAGAATAGCGGAAGTAAGGACAGGAAACCCTATCAGGCATTAGAGGTCAGCAGCGCACGTAACTACGGCGAGCCCACCTCGAACACCCGAATGCAAAAAGCTAGGGTGCCTAAAGTTGCTCGAGCATTGTTTCAGCCGAACTCGCCTTGATCTCGCCAGGAGCCTCGACTCCTAGATAAGTTACAGTACCGTCTTCAACGATCATACCGAAGCGCTGAGCACGCTTACCCATACCAAAACCACTAGCATCGAGTTCAAGGCCAATAGCGCTGGTAAAATCACCATTACCATCCGCTAGCATCAGTATCTCTTCGGCATTCTGATTCTCGCCCCAGGCGCCCATGACAAAAGCATCGTTCACTGCCATACAGGCGATAGTATCTGCACCTTTTGCCTTGAGAGCATCGGCGTTCACCACAAAGCCAGGCAGGTGGGTCATGGAACAACCCGGAGTGAATGCGCCAGGCACGGCAATGAACACAACCTTCTTGCCTGCGAATACTTCTTCACTGCTTATGTCTGCCGGTCCCTGATCAGTCATATGCTTAAAATTTACCGATGGCACCTTGTCTCCGACTTGGATCGTCATTGCTAACTCCTAATGGTTATATTTGATTCAGTTAGCGGATAGTAGCAAATTCGCTGCCACAAGCTAAGGTTGAATAATTTTATAGCTGCAAGGCCTAAAGATAGCCATGTGCTTGCCCCTTATTTGGGTTAGCATTCATGGCCCTCACACCCTAAGCAATTGGCGACAGCCTCTATGGACACCGTATTCTTTCTGGCCTCCAAGATTATCTGGGCGCTGATTTCGCCGGACAGCCTGATCGTCATCCTCGGAGTTTCCGCTTGGGTCACGGGCATGCTGAAGTGGCAGAGGACCTCTAGGTCCTTGCTTGCTAGCTGTGCCCTGCTGCTGGCGCTAGTTGGTTTCTTTCCCGTAGGAGAGTGGCTGATCGCGCCGCTGGAGAACCGCTTCACCACCAATGCAGCGCTGCCAAGTGAGGTCGATGGCATAATCGTTCTCGGCGGCGCTATCTTGCCGCGACTGTCTAATCTCTGGCAACAGCCAGAGATTAACGACACCGCAGACCGACTCGCTAACTTTCTCTATCTCGCCCGACTCTATCCCAATGCCCAGCTCGTGTTCACTGGCGGCAGTGGTGCTGTCACCCAACAGGAATTCAAAGAGGCAGAAATGGCGCAGATCTTGTTCGATCAGCTAGGCCTAGCAGAACGGGCTATTATCTTTGAAAGCGAGTCACGCAATACGTCCGAGAATGCTAGACACAGCAAAGAGTTGGTCACGCCTGAAAATGACGAAAATTGGCTATTGATCACTTCGGCATACCATATGCCGCGTTCGATCGGCGTATTCTGTCAGGAACAGTGGATAGTGCAGCCTTACCCTGTTGATCACTATTCGCAGAAGGGAGACTTGCTTCGGCTAGATTTCTCGTTCAGCGAGAATCTAGCCATACTAAAAACAGCAATCAGGGAATGGGTCGGGGTCGTGGCTTATAGAATTAGCGGCCGAACAGATCGATTGCTGCCGGGAATTGATAATAACTGCACAGTCACGGTCGCCGAATAGTAATCCTTCGACGCCGTAACTGACTTGAAGACTAGTTCAGAATATTACGGAGTCTGCCCCCCAAATCCCCAGCCGCCTCTTCGAGTTGTTGTACACCATCTTGCATTTGACCTTCGACAGACTCTCTCAATACGTCGAGATTGGGAAGGTCCGCGCTTAAGATCGAAGCAACCAATTCCTGCAAGACAACGCGAACGGCATTCGCCGCACTGGCCGTACCGCTTTCGGCTCCGATATCTCGAATCTCGATGTCGGCAAGCGTTATCGGGGCGCTTACTAGAGCGGACACGAAGTTCAACTGCGAACCCACCATTCGAAACTCTCGAATGATCATCTGCTGCCCGGCATCATCTGCATCTTCAGGGTCGCTAGCCACGGCACCTTCTTCGACGAGGTTATCTAGGAGAGTGCGGATATTGTCGCTAGTTATCTTGGTCTCGTAGGTGATTATAGGCTGCATGATGGTGATCGACTCGATCTCCGCAGCATCCGTGAACACTGAATTTACATCGATGCTTACCAAGATCGAATCCAATTCAAAAGCGTATTGCGACTCGAAGCCCTCAGGATTCTCGACGCGCAGCCCAGAGATGGCCCCCCGCCCACTTAGCGGTGATAGTGAAACGCTATCCACGGTCACTGCCGTGCCCAACACGCTTGAGCCTACTACCTCTATCCCACTCTTCACGATGGAATCGAGATAGAAGAACAGCCCACCACCCACAAGCAGCAAAAGGAAAACCACGGATATTAGAATTTTCTTGATCATTATTGCCTCTGCTTTTAAGTGACTAAGTAGGTTCAGCCGTTTTCAGGGAATGTGTTCAAAGATGGCCAACTAACTATCGAAGGGTGCCGAACTACCGATGACCGATGCAATCCAGTCTAACTGCGCGACTACGCTTTCATATACTGCAACAGCCCCGTATTTTCCCTGAGTTTCCTCCGAAAAGTCGGCTGCCGTTAGTTCACCAACTGTGATGCCTACTAGGAACAAACCGTCCTCGCTTTCAAATAGCGCAGGGCCGCCACTATCACCCAAACTAGGCATTCCCTCTAGGGGCAAGGCTTGGCTGGCAGAATCCCGCGGATCATCGAAGCGTATCCTGAATCGACGATCAACCTCTGTGATCCGGTTCATAGCAAGACGAAAACTGCCATCATTGTATTGCCTGCCAGTTGTTCCCATGCCGAAATATCCCCAACCGAGCAAGGTCACGATCGAATCAGATTCCAGCTCCTGCAAATATAATGGCATCGTCCGTGGCGTCGCCGAGGCCTGCTTGAATCGAAGCAGAGCGAGATCAACATCCGCAGCATCTTCCAAATCAAATTCGGGATGAATGATGACCGCATCTATCTCTCGATACTGACCGGCTATAAGGACGGCGAAGTCCCGGCCATTGGCCAGTGTATTACCGAGCAACGTTTGCTCCACACAATGCGCCGCGGTTATTGCCCATTGCGGATGAATGACTGTAGCAGCGCAAACTTTTCGATTCCCCTGCCGCTCCAAGAAAAACACCGATGGATAACTACTCTCTCTCACTTCATAACGCGCGGGCCCAACGTCGTGACGAATTATGATGGCGTGGCTATGTGAGATGAAGGCGACGCACAGGAGAAGAAATACGAATGGGCGAATAGCGAGAAGTGAGAACTTATTCATCTTGATCTTCTGGTTCTGTTTTGGCGCCGAATCGTCGTCTTCTTAGGGGACGTAGATTGGGTTGATAACTGGCTTTCTTAGTCATTCGAAACAGCTTCAACATGCGATGCAAAACGATGACGACGGACAAGATCGCAAACACCAGAATGCAAGCGGCCAACCATTGCTCGTGTGTCCAGCCGGAGGTATTAATGATTTTGGAGAACATAATCAGCGCCTGTCTAAGAAGGCATCATAGGGTTTATCAACATTCGATCTTTGACAGCTAAGACTCGTCGGCGAGCTCAGATACGAGTTGTTCAATATTCTCGATTCGCTCCCAAGGATCATCCATCTCCAGTAGATCTTGCCGCTTCGCATTCTCTACAGGAATTAATTCCGCGAGGCGCCAGCCAAGATCCCAAAGATTGTCATAGTCAATTATCAGGTTTTTCTGCTCCACCAGGGGATGACTCTCCAGGTTCTGCAACAGCTCCGTCAATGCGGTGAAATCATCATCGATAGGTATCGTCTGTTTCCCGACGCTGTCGTTCTCACTGAATGCTACATTGGCCGTCAATACTCCACTCTCGGCCTGCCAGCAGTCCTCGATATTGAATTTTGCACTACCCTCTACGGTTATCCCAAGGAGCCCATTCGGCAGTTGATCCCAGTCAATGATATTCACATAGGTTCCCGTGCGGTGAATCGTTTGCGGGGTTCCAGCCTGGATAGTTTCCATTCCTTTCTTCAGTAGGCAGACGCCGAAGCCCGTCTCTGTACGCATGCACTGCGCAATCAGATCGATGTAGCGCCGTTCGAATATTTGCAGGTCCAATCGACCGCCTGGGAACATAACCAGTTGTAGCGGGAACAGCGGTATCTCTTGGGGATCACTCATTGAACTACTCAAAAGCCGGAGGCACCTGCTGGGCTGTGGTCTAAGGCACGCAGTAATTTCTCATGGATACCATCGAAGCTGCCGTTGCTCATCACCACTATGTTGTCACCATTGATAGAGTTCTCCTCTATGAATGAGACGATCTCATCTGTAGTAGAAAACGCATATCCTGGCACCTCACTATCGGCGACGAGCGCATTGAAATCCAGCCCCGACTTCTCTGGCTTCTGCCAAATAACCATGTCTGCTCTCTGACAGGCCTCCACCAATTGCTGCTGGTGAATACCAAGTTTCATAGTATTCGAGCGCGGCTCTATTACGGCAATCAGACGCGATTTTGCAGCCTCAGCTTTCAGTTTCATGTGGATGCCTTGCAGCGTAGTCATGATCGCCGTAGGGTGGTGAGCGAAGTCGTCATAGACCTTTACGCCCTCCACTTCGCCGCGTAATTCCATGCGCCGCTTTACGCCCTTGTATGTCCGCAGACCTTCTACAGCGGTAGCAACATCGATCCCCACATGATGAGCCGCGGCAATTGCAGCCATACCATTCTTCACGTTATGCACACCGGTAACATCCCACTCCACGAGCGTACGGCTCATTATTTCCCCGGTAGAACCCTGACCATATTTTGTTAGCTCGAATTCCGAGCCCTGCCCGTTCATGAGTTTCGCATTCCAGAACACGCCGCCATTGGCGGCCAATTTCTTACACACTTCCTCCGGAACAGCGATACCAAACCGTTGTTTCGTGGTCCAGCTTCCCATGCGTAAGACCGCCTCGATTGTGGCTTCGCCGTGAGGAACGATAAGCAGCCCATTGCCTGGAACCGTTCTAACCAGGTGATGGAACTGCCTCTGAATCGCCTCGAGATTGTCAAAGATATCTGCGTGATCGAATTCAAGATTACTTAGGATGGCCGTTCTGGGCGCGTAGTGAACGAACTTGGAACGCTTGTCGAAGAAGGCACTATCGTACTCATCGGCTTCTACGACGAAGAATGCCGAATCACCAATGTCAGCCGAGCGCGGCAGGTTATTCGTTACCCCGCCGATAAGATAACCTGGCTTCATCCCCGCATTCTCGAGTATCCAAGTTAGCATGGCGCTGGTGCTGGTCTTGCCGTGAGTACCCGCGACTGCCAATACCCACCTATCATGAAGCACGTACTGTGAAAGCCACTGCGGACCTGACGTGTAGTTCAGGCCCTCATTCAAAACGTGCTCGACAGCCGGATTCCCACGGGAAAGCGCGTTGCCGATTATCACAAGGTCTGGCTCTGGGTAGAGGTGTTCTGGCCGAAACCCCTCCATCAAATCAATCCCCATCTCTTCCAATTGCGTGCTCATTGGCGGATAGACATTGGCATCGCTGCCGCTGACGCGGTATCCGAGCTGCTTAGCAATTATGGCTAGGCTACCCATGAAGGTACCGCAGATTCCTAAAATATGTACGTGCATTGAGACTCTCGCGCGGCTGGGCTCAGTTATCAATGTGCTGTTTATAGCACAAAACTTCGGTAGCATAGGAGTACTAAGCCACCACTGATCCCAATAATGCCAAACGAGCCGCAAAAATTCTGGAACTTCTCCCTGCAACTGTACGATGCCCAGGGTGTGGCCGCAGCCTGCCTCGAGTTGCAAGATGCTTATCAGCTCGACGTGAACTTGATCCTATTCTGCTTTTGGCACGGTAGCGCCTACGGAGAGGTAGAACAGGAGCTATTGCAAAAAATCATCGAACTCTCGATACAATGGCGCGCTCATGTAGTTCAACCACTTCGAAGCGCCCGCACTTGGATGAAACTCAACCCGAGTTCGGCTACGCAATTCGATAGCCTGCGGGAGAAGATAAAAGCAGACGAATTGATGGCGGAGAAATTTCAACAAGAAGAAATAGCCAATCTAGCATCTGAATTTAACAGAGGCAGACACTGTCTATTCGGCCTTGATGACATCGGGAAAAATATCGACAGCCTATTGCATGCGGTTGAAGTCGAACGGGACGATAAGATTACTAGCAGACTAGAGATTTTGCGCAGCGCACTTGAGGGACAAGTGCTTGGCAGTCGATGATGCGCGAATTTAGATCGCGAACGACTTAGGAAGATAGCTATTCGCCATTACGAATAGCTACAGCGACGAGCTACCGAGTGACTTTACTCTTCCGACGCATTGGATTCAGCCGAACCCGAAGACCTCGAAATAAAGCTGGCGGAAAATGCAAAAGCTATTGCACCTACTAGCCATAAGAAACCGTTAATTGCGGAACTTTCACTGTCGCTGGTAAACGCTAAAATGGAAAGTGCCAGCCAGATCAATGCAACGATCCAGCAGAGTGATTTGGAATATTTGGCGAAGCCCGTACCTTGTGTAAGCATGACATCCTCACATAGGGATACTATTATAATTGAATAGTGTCAACACTGTCATTGACGGCCCTGGCAGTCAAGCCTGTAGCGGCCAAATCTGTAGCCACCTCACAAAAACCACCCAGATTTACCCTGATTTTTACTGGGCCAGCTGGTGAAGCAACGCTATCGCGAATACTCCACCCCCCCCAGAGCAATGAAAGCTAGGCAGCGGCCTTCGAGCGCGATGATCTCCATTTCGCGCTAGACGAGCCTTTATTGGCTGGTTTTCCAGCAGCGCCCTGTCTACGCCTAGGCCTTTGGTTATTAGAAGGCCTCCTGCTGGGTTCGCTACTCTTGCTAGCGGGAGCCGGATTCGCCAAGGCAAATGTGTATTCCTCGCTGTCTCCCCTAGGAACTGCAAACTTTATCAAGCGCTCTATGTCACGCAACTGCTTACCTTCTTCACCGCTGACCAGAGAAATTGCCAACCCAGTAGCTCCCGCCCTGCCAGTTCGACCGATGCGATGCACATAATCCTCAGGCACATGCGGAAGATCGAAGTTAATGACCCGCGCGAGTTGCTCAATATCGATACCGCGAGCGGCAATATCTGTCGCTACCAAGACTTGCACCCCACCTTGCTTGAAATCATGGAGAGCTTTTGTTCGTTGTGCCTGCGACTTGTTGCCGTGAATAGCTGCAGCCTTTATGTTTTCTTTGATCAGTTTCTTGGCTAGGTTGTTCGCACCATGTTTTGTGCGACTAAACACTAATGTCTGATCATTACTCGCCAACATCATTTCGATTAACAGATTAGGCTTGCTGGCCTTGTCTACGTAATACATCTTCTGCGAAATAGCTTCAACCGTAGAGTTTCTCGGAGCGACATCGATCTCTACAGGATTGTTGCAGATCGTCTTAGCTAGGACTCGAATGTCATCGGAGAATGTCGCAGAGAACAGCAGGTTCTGCCGCTTTTTCGGAAGCAGCGCCATTATTTTCTTAATGTCGCGAATAAAACCCATATCCAACATGCGATCCGCTTCATCGAGAATCAGCACTTCAACATCTCGGAAGTCGATGCACTTCTGCTGATATAGATCCAATAATCTGCCGGGTGTAGCAACTAGGATGTCGAGGCCGCGATTCAGCGTCTTCTTCTGTGGATTAATATTTACTCCACCGAAGACTACCCCATACCTAAGGTTCTCTTGCGCGCCATAGGTTTGGATGCTGTCTTCAATTTGAGCCGCTAATTCTCGAGTCGGCGTTAGTATCAAAGCACGAAAGCTATTTCTATTTCGATTGGGACGCCCGCTTATCAATTGCAACAGAGGCAATGTGAATCCGGCTGTCTTTCCCGTGCCAGTCTGAGCCGCAGCCATTACATCACGGCCAGCTAGAATCTCTGGGATAGCGCGTTCTTGAATTGGTGTTGGCGATGTGTAGCCAGTTTGTTTCACTGCTTGGAGCAGCGTGTCGGATAGACCGAGTGTGTTAAATGTCATTCAAATTCTCTTAGTTATTTATGCCGAAGCATTGTATTTGTTCGAAACGAAAACGCATTGCCTACTCCACAAAAGGAGGAAGCTCGATGATTTCTCGTTATGATTTTCCGAACTTTAAACTGTTTTAATGAGTTCTATTGCACGGATGTGCATTCGATAGCTAGTTCGTAGTTACTCGCGACTTGATTGCGAGTAACCAGAAATGAGGTGGCGACTTGTTATTCGAGTCGAATCGAAGATCGATTCGCTGAATAGAAGCCTGCAGACTGCGATTTTGGCGCAGTAACGTGACCTTATCTAAGTATGATGCACCGTCTAGATTTTGCTAAAACAGGCGTTAGCGCTGAGTAACCGTGTCTAAACGTGGCAGCACTTTAGCACAAATCAAAGAGAAGTATCATTTTTTATTGTTAATTCAGAGGGATACAGGCTCCCACGAAGCCACTACTCGCATCCTAGTCACAAGCACTAATAGAGAAAAAACCCACCATCAATCAGCAAACTATCCCCTGTGTGATAACTGCTAGCATCGCTCATAAGATAGGCTGCTATGCCTTCGAAATCAGACCTGTCTCCCCAGCGACGCGCTGGAATCCGCGGCAGAATTGCATTGGCAAATTTCTCATTGGCGTAATTATCTTCGGTCATCGCGGTTTCGATGTGACCCGGCAGTATCGAGTTGGCAGTAACTCCCCAGCGCGCATATTCAACAGCCAATCCCTGCATCATCGAAATCACAGCACCCTTGCTTGCCCCATAGGCTTCCACTCGTGCCATACCCATCAACGCACCTAGAGAAGAGGTCCCAATGAGGCGACCGCCAGGATCTCCGGCTTCAGCACGCTGCTTCATATGCTTGGCAGCACAGCGAAGCGTGTAGAACAGGCCATCTAGATTCACATCCATAACATGACGCCAATCTTCGGTAGAGAATTCTTCAAAGCGACCCGAGCTAGCGACCCCCGCGTTGGCGAAACAACTATCCACTCGCCCAAACACCTCCAGCGTCTCAGCAAAAGACTCCTCAACGGCTGTCTCATTCGACACATCACAGCATATAGCATGAACCTTCGTGCCGAATTCACCGAGCTGCTCTACAACAGCCGCGTTCTTCTGCGTATTGCGGCCCCAGATGCAGACATTTGCACCCTGCTTCGCAACGCCTTCAGCAAAACCTAGGCCGATGCCGCCATTACCGCCGGTAATTAAGGCCACCTTGCCAGTTAGATCGAATAAATTTTTAGCCATTGTTACTACTCTCCTGAGTTCTTAGCCTTGTGTACCCTGCCAGCGCTTAACTAGACCAGGATCTATGTCAAAAAGATCTAGCACTCTGCCTACATGATGATCCACAAGGTCATCAACCGACTGCGGTTTTATATAGTGTGCTGGCATTGGAGGCGCTAGGATTGCGCCATTCTGGCTCGCACGAAGAAGTAATTCGCAGTGCCCAGTATGCAATGGTGTCTCTCTTGGCACCAAGACCAGCCGTCTTCGTTCTTTCAACATCACGTCGGCAGCTCGCACCAGAAGAGAGTCTGCATAACAATTCGCGACTGCTGACAGCGTCTTTATTGAGCAAGGAGCAATGATCATTCCATCTGATCTAAACGATCCACTCGCAATAGTAGCGCCGATGTCTTTGTTCGAATGCACATGATCTGCCATCGCCTGCACATCCTTGGACGAGAATTCGGTTTCCACTGCGATGTTCAGCTTGGCAGAATCCGACATGATCAGGTGTGTCTCTATGCCCGACTCCTGCTGCAAAACTTGCAGCAGACGTATCCCATAGATAACGCCGCTGGCTCCAGACATTCCAATTATCAATTGCACTAGCTTCACCTGCTTCAAATAGGGCTTCGAATGTTGCATCAAACTATGAGAGCTGGCAAGTAATTGAAGTACTATCTCACAGCTTGTAAACTGCCCCTTCCTCGGATGCCGGCGACTACTGGCGTCTCCACCGGATACAACAGCGAATACATTCTATGAGCAAAGCTAACCTTTTCTACGCCCAGTCGGGCGGAGTCACCTCCGTTATCAACGCTAGCGCCTGTGGCGTGATCGAGACTGCGCGGAAAAACAAAGACAAGATAGGAAAGGTATATGCAGGACTTAATGGCATCGTCGGCGCCCTGAGAGAAGATCTCATCGACACCAGCAAAGAATCTAAGCAGGCGATTGCTGCACTTCGCTCAACTCCTGCCGGCGCATTTGGCTCTTGCCGCTACAAGTTGAAATCCTATGCCGAGAACAAGCGGGAATACGAACGCCTTATGGAGGTGTTTGTCGCGCACAATATTCGCTATTTCCTCTACAACGGCGGCGGCGATTCGCAGGACACTGCCAACAAGATATCTCAGTTTAGCCTCGAGAAGGGCTACCCAATTACCTGCATCGGCGTGCCAAAGACTGTCGATAACGATCTACCTATAACAGACAATTCTCCGGGATTCGGATCGGTGGCGAAATACGTCGCCGTTTCTATCCGCGAGGCGGGACTAGATGTTGCGTCCATGTGTGATTCTTCGACGAAGGTCTTCGTCATGGAGGTGATGGGTCGTCATGCAGGTTGGATCGCAGGTGCCGCCGGTTTAGCGACGGAACAGGAAGGGGACGCGCCACATATAATTCTTTTCCCAGAGATTGCGTTCAACAAAGAAAAATTCCTGCGTAAAGTAAAATCTAGCGTGAAAAAATACGGCTACTGCGCCATCGTGGTTTCAGAAGGCGCGCAGAACAAGGACGGGTCGTTTCTAGCGGATGCTGGCGGTAAGGACGCATTTGGGCACGTACAACTCGGCGGCGTTGCACCCTTCGTAGCAAAGATGATTAAGGATGAGCTTGGCTACAAATACCATTGGGCGGTGGCCGATTATCTGCAGCGCGCAGCGCGACATATAGCCTCTGCAACCGATGTGGAACAGGCCTATGCCGTTGGCGAAGCCGCCGTCGAGTTCGCATTGGCGGGCAAGAACGCCGTGATGCCAGCGATCGTTCGCGGAAAGGGAAAACGGTATAGCTGGAAAATTGGTGAGGCAAAATTATCTGCAGTCGCTAATGTAGAAAAAATGATGCCGAGAAACTATATTTCCCGTGATGGCTTTCATATTACCGATGCCGCGCGCGAGTATCTCTCGCCACTGATTCAAGGCGAGGACTATCCCTCTTACAAGAACGGCATCCCGCAGTATGCAAGACTGAAGAAACAGTTGGAAAAAAAGAAACTGAAGAAGTGGAAGGCGAGCTAAGACAGCTCGCTAGCAGAACGGTTTAGCTAATCACCTAGGTATCTAAATGCCTAGGGGGCGAGCCTGTCGATGGACCAACTCGCCTCACCCAATCGAAGATAGCGAAAGCGGTCATGTAAGCGATTCGCTCCACCCTGCCAGAATTCGATTTCCTTCGGCTCGACCCGATAGCCTCCCCAGAAGTCCGGAAGCGGAATCTCACCCTTACTAAATTTCTGTTTCAAACTCTCGAATTGATTTAAGAGAAATGTCCGCGACGTCAAGACGCTACTCTGCTGCGAAGCTATCGCAGCAATCTGACTCTCCTTAGGTCGGTTCGCAAAGTACTTGAGCGACTCTGCGGTACTCACTTTGACAGCCTCACCACAGATCTTTACCTGGCGATCGATAGTATGCCAAGGAAAATGCAGGCTTATCTTGGAGTTTGTATCAAGCTCATCAGCCTTACGACTGCCGTAGTTCGTGTAAAAAACAAAGCCGCCATCATCGAAGTGTTTAAGCAATACAATGCGCTGACTAGGCTGACCAGCTGCAGAGACGGTAGCAATAGTCATCGCAGTAGGATCACCAATCCCGAGCTCGATAGCCTGCTGCATCCATAGCGAGAACTGAGCGAACGGGTCTTTAGCAAGCTCATCGCGACTTAGGCCGCCTTGCAGGTATTCCCGACGAAGTGATTCAAGATCCATGTTGAAGTCCAAACGTTGCTTCCGGGCGTAGAGCGCGGAGTAAAATGAGTCGGCTATGGCTTCCTGTCAGACTACCTAACGAAGTCGCCGAAGTCCCAGAGCTGCTGCCGCGGCGATCCCGTAACGTAATAATAGGTTCCGTGGCCGTGCTTCTCATTGGCGAAAAATCTACCGACATACTTCTGCCCACCTGGCCAGCGATAGGTACCCTCGCCATGATAGAAATCGTCGAGAAATGTACCGCTATAGTTTTCGACATTCTCTTTCATCCAAAATTCGCTATGTTCATTCTCTTGCCACCGCGCTAATCCGATGAAGTAAGAACCCTGACCGTTGCGCTCATCGTCTCGCCACTGACCGATATACAGCTTCCCGTCTCCATTCCAGTAGGTGCCGCGGCCAGAGCGAATGCCCCTGTCAAAATTACCATCATAGATAGATTTGGCCATGAACGAGATAGGGATCTCGAGACGGCCCTTGCCGTGAAACTCGCCGTCTCTGAAATTTCCGAAATACTCACCCTTACCCCAGTGAGTGGAGAGCTCCAGCCTGCCCCTGCCCTCGGTGCAATCGCCAAGAACACATTCTTCGGCTGTTACCCCGACTAAAGATTGTGCAGTACTTGAGATAGAAAACAGCAAAAACACTAGGCCTGCTGCCAACTGGAAAAGCGTGAATCGTCTAATATCCATAGGAATAACCACTTGTGTACGTTGCGGGTCTCAGGAACTGGCTCTGCCTGCAATTATAACGCTTCGCTGGCTGTGCTCAAGTATTCACCCATATCACCTAGTTCTGTGATTCTAGGGCTATACGACCTTGCGCAGGACATTGAGAGGACTGGTACTCACGACCTGACGAGTAGAATTCATGCCCAAGCCGGCGATAAGCACCATGCCGATTAACGGCCCAGCTATCCATACCCAGTAGTGCATATTGAACTCCTGCTCAAACACCTCCTCCTGGAGATAGTAGAGACTTCCCTCAGCACCGATGGTTGCGATAATGCCCGCTAAAGCACCAATACTCGCAAATTCTATCAAGAGACTAGTAAGAATAAGCCGCTTCCCGGCACCTAGTGTGCGCAGTATCGCGTTCTCATGAAAACGCTCATCAAGTGTAGCGTTAACACAAGCTAATAACACAAGTGCACCGCACACAAGCACTAGCACCGAGATCAGCTCAATAGCCGAAGTTACCTGAGCGATAATATTCTGGATCTGCTCAATCAATGCATCTATCTCTATAACAACCATCGTAGGGAAGAGCCTAACCAAGTCATTGAGCAGTATCTTTTGCTCTCTCTCCATCAATGCCGTCGATATGAATGTTGCACCTAGGTGATTGATCGTACCCGGTGAAAAAATGATAAAGAAATTCGGCTGCATATTGTCCCAGCGCACGCTGCGAAAGCTGCTCACTTCGGCAAAAACAGTCTGCTGATTTATTTCGAATTCAACTCGATCGCCGATTTCAATATCCAGCCAACCGGCATACTCATCTTCGATAGACACATAACCTGCATCGACAGCCTCTCCCCACCAGGCACCGTCTGTAATTAAGTTGTCGGGGGGCAGATCATCAGCCCAAGTAACCTGACGACGACCTAATCGACCTTGGACCTGTCCCTCCTCCTTTTCTTCAGCCTCTGTGCCGGCATCGAGTTCACTGCGCGCTTGGTCATAGCGGCTGTCTTCTTCCTCTGATTGAGCGCCCTCGGTAATGCTGCTGCGCTCTTCCTGGCCACCGAGTTCTTCCTCCGGCTCGGGTATCTCACCGTTTACCGAAATGACTCTAGCGCTGATTAGAGGGTAGAACGCATTACTGTCGACACCGTTCTCGGTGAAGAAGCTCTCGATCCCATCGATCTGGGATTCGGAAATGTTCATCATGAAATGGTTTGGCGTATCTTCGGGAAGCTGCGCCTGCCAGTCATCGATCAGGTCCGTGCGCAACAAGGTCAGAATTAACAGCGACATGATCGTCACGGAAAACACCATCACCTGCAGCACATTCTGTTTGCGGCGTCGCCGCGCTGCCGTCATGGCCAACTTCCAGGCACTGCCCGCCTTCATGCCAACCGATCCACTCGAGCGAAGCAAACTATAGGAGAGCACCGAGAGGAACAGCGCGATAGCGGCGACCGCTGCCACCAAGACCGTCGTAAGCACCAGAGACTGGCTATACCAATACACAAGAAAGACAGTGCCTAGAATGCCGAAGACATAAGGCACGTTGGCACCGAACTTCTGCTGATCGAGATCTTTGCGCAATACGCGCAGCGGCGGCGTAGCGCGTAAAGCTAGTAAAGGTGGCAATGCAAATGAGAGCAGACATATGACAGCTGTTAGCGAACCGATAACGAATGGTTCGAATCCTGCAGCAGGAAGCTCTACCGTGATGACTGCCTGCAGAAGACACAAAATCACATGATGTACCAGCCAACCAAAAACACAGCCGACAACGATAGAAATGCAAACCAGAACTGATTGTATGGCTAAATAAATTATGCCGATCTCGTTTGAGGTACAGCCGAAGGTCTTCAGAATCGCCACATAGTCATAGTGACGCTCGGCGTAGCGCTTCGCAGTTAGTGCTATTGCCACCCCAGCAAGAAGCACTGCAAACAATGAGCCCAATAAAAGAAAACTCTCGGCCTTGTTTAACGCGTCACTAATCTCTTCGCTCTCATCTCGCACATCTCGAATCCGATATTCACCGGGGTATTCCTCTGAGATCCATTCGGAAAACGCTTCCAATGTTTCTAGTTCCTCGCCTGCGAATAGGGCGCGATAAGCAACTCGACTGCCTAGCTGCACTACATTGGTCTGCGCCACGTCGTCCATGCTTAACATGAGGCGTGGGCCTGCATTGTCGAGCATACCGGCCTGCTGTCGATCCGGCTCGGCAATAATGATCTTGCTGACAGTCAACTCTGCCTCGCCAACGAACACAGAGTCCCCCACATCGATATCTAGTGCAGACAGTGCTCTGGACTCTAACCACACTTCGCCTGGTGGCGGGCCACTCCGAATTGGAAATCCACGAATAAAGGGTTGATCAGCGATGATCACTTCACCACGCAGTGGATACTCAGAGCTCACAGCTTTTGCTGCAACTAGCATATTGCCGGACTCGGAGAACGCCATGGAAGTGAATGAGAGAACACGCGCTGTGCGTAAGCCTAGAGACTCGGCATAATCTAGAATAGCTTCCGGTGGTGGCTGACGGCTGATCAGCACCCTATCCGCCGCGAGAATGTTTGCGGATTCGAGTATCAGGGCCTTTTCCAATCGGTCTGTAAAAAGTGCTATGCCGGTTACTGACGTTACCGCCATAACCAAGGCGATAAATAACAGACGAATCTCACCGCCCCGCCAGTCACGCCATAACAAGCGCAAGGCCAACCCGAAGAGAGTCGCAAATGTTTTGTTACCACCGCTTTGTGCAGTCACCGCGTTAGACACTTGCTGCTTCCTCATCTCTGGCGCTGGTCTTCTCATCGCTTACCGCTTCTCCTGCAACCAGCCTGACAATGCGATCACACTTCTGCGCGAGTCGTTCATCATGAGTTACTAGAACTAGAGTCGTGGAGAATTCGCGATTGAGATCAAAAAGGAGTTCTACGATCTTCGCACCGGTCGCTGTATCGAGATTTCCCGTGGGCTCATCGGCGAATAATATTCGCGCCTCGGTAGCGAAGGCGCGCGCGATAGCTACGCGCTGCTGCTCACCCCCGGAGAGTTGATTCGGATAGTGGTGTCCCCGCTCCTCCAAGCCCACCCTCAACAACAGGCGTTTAGCCTTCTCATTCGCCTGTGCATCGCCCTTCAATTCAATGGGCAGCATCACATTCTCTAACGCAGTGAGACTAGGCAGCAGCTGGAAAGATTGAAAGACGAATCCGACGAGTTTGCCACGCAATACGGCACGCTGCTCCTCATCCATAGCATTCAGACTCTGTCCATCCAATACCACATCGCCAGAAGTTGCCGTGTCGAGACCTGCCATCAAGCCAAGCAGCGTCGACTTGCCGGAGCCGGAGGCGCCGACGATTGCTACAGTTTCTCCGGTATCAATATTTAGGCTGACTGATTTCAGGATGGTCAGCAGGCCCTCACTGGTATCTACACTCTTTGTTAGGTTTTCGATTCGAATCATGTACTCAGGGTCTCTTACAGATGCGTGTCAGGCAGCAATTATAGTCCAATTTGGCGAGTCAGTATGGATTGCAATAGGCATTCGTCTCTATAGAATACAGGCTCGACCGTATTACTACGTTACTGAGACGGTACTGGTTTACCATATTATTCCACTCCATATCCTTTTGATGCGATGAGACCCCTTTTAACTCGACCATGCGTTTAACTCGACTGTACCTCCTAGCCCTTAGCTGCTCGATCTATTTCAGCAGCTCGGCCGCAGATGAAAACCTTACCCTTCTCGTCTATGGCGACAGCCTAAGCGCGTCCTATGGCATGGAAGAGGAGCAGGGCTGGGTCAATATCTTGCAGATTAAGCTGCGCTCGAAGGAATTGCCCGTAGATGTAGTCAATGGCAGCGTGAGCGGCGAAACCACCACCGGCGGCCTAGCGCGGCTACCTGCGATGCTGGACAGCTATCAACCCGAATTATTGATACTGGAGTTAGGCGGCAATGATGGTCTGCGCGGCTTACCTCTAGACCTCATGCGCGAGAATCTTGCATCGATGATTGATCTAGCAGAGGCCAACGGCGCTGAGGTTATTATTACTGGGATTCAGATTCCACCAAACTATGGACCTCGATATACAGCTCCCTTCTTCGATACCTACGCGGCTCTAGCCGAGCAGAAATCGCTTGCTCTGGTACCGTTCCTGATTGAAGGCATCCCACAGCAGCCTGAGCTAATGCAGAACGATGGTATTCATCCGCGCGCGGAAGCTCAGTCGATGATCATCGACAATGTATGGCCCATTCTCGAGCCACAACTCGAAAGTCTGCTAGAGAAGCAGAGAGAAGAAAGATAGCTCGAAGCTAGAGATTTGAAATGGTGTTGCTTTAGAAGGAAATCTGGATGTTGTCTACGCTATCCAAGTCGAAGCCCTTGCCCTGATACCAGCGGCGCAGCTCTTCAGAATCGCCCTTGGCCTCCCCGAAGATGGACACGACCTGTTCGTCTTTACAGAAGCCGATAACCTCATCTAACAGTGCAGAGCCAATACCCTTATTGCGGTAATTCTGGCTGACCTCAATGATCTTTAGACAATAACTAACACCTGGAGCGGAATCATCTTCTGCCGCGCGCCGTGCTACCGATCGTCGATGGTTGTTTTCAGCACGGGTACTCAGCTGTGCGAACCCAATGGCATTGGTGCCACTGTAGACATGAAAAAACAGGCTCGAGGCCAAGCCATTAGGCTTAGTCACTCTCAAGTATGGCATGTCACATTGTAAGCTCTGAAACATCGCTAATGACCCAATCACTCTTCTATTAGACGTCATCATTCTCGTTCAGATTACTGACGAATACCTGCGCGATGCAGAAAAGTGTGAAGGGAGTCACATTAAAAATGTCAATTAAACCCGCTATTTACATGCTTTTGCACCGTGTTGACTAAGCTACAGTGCCACAGGCCAATTTCAAGCCTTCTGCATGGCTGGCGTACTTTTCATGCGATAGAGCATGATAGCGGAGGCGATATTACACAGGGCTATCGCCAGTAAAGCGAGGTCGTAGTTGCCAACTTGATCGTAGTAGTAGGCGACCAATACCGGCCCCAATGCCGACATACCAAAGGTAAATGGCATAGCTGTGGATCGCACCGAACCAAGATAGCGCCGCCCGAAGAACGTGACCCATATCACCTCTTGTAGGGGCAGCAATCCACCCCAACCAATACCCATTGAGAGAAACCCAACATAAACCAGAAGGTCTAGTTTATTCGCAACGCTGAAGACAATTAGCATCACCGCGCTTCCGGTGATCGCCGCTCCCACAGCAGCTAGTTTTCGCGGACTGTAGCGATCGATGAGGATGCCCCAAAGAGGTTTACTCAGGAAGGCGGGCACTGAGGCCAACGAGATCATAGTGGAGGCAACAAGCCTCGAATAGCCCGCGTCCGTCATCAGCGGAATCGTCTGAAGCAGCATGACCGTAATCGAAATTTGAAATAGGCCGAAGGCCAGCACTAAGAAATAGAAGCTAGAGGTACGCATCGCCTGCGCACGCGTCATGGAATTCTCGAAATCAGCTTTCGCCGCCGCGCCGTGGCCCTGTGACATCTCTTCTTCTGATTTTCCATCGGGGTGCAAGCCGTGATCTTCTGGGCTGCGTCGCATGATGAACGCCATAGGCAGGGTGAACAGACCCGCGGCTATGCCGAGCAACTTCCATGAGGCACGCCAACCAAATTCATCTACCATCCATGTCGACAGCATCGGAAGTATGATGCCCGAAAGTGAGATCCCCATTCCCGCCAGAGCAACTGCCCTGCCGCGACGCTCGACAAACCATTTCCCAAGCGTGACATTCACTACCAAGTTGCCGATCAGTGCCGCGCCAGCGGTAAGCATCAATCCATTAAGCAGCAACCACTGACTGAGCGTGGTGATATTCCCAAGACTATAAGTCGCCGCCGATAGGATAAACGCGCCCGCAATAATGAAGCGACGTCCGCCATAGCGATCAATATAGGAGCCAATCAAAAAGCCAGTACAGGCAAGGACAACCTGCCCTATGGAACGGGATAGGCTGAATTCGGCTCGAGTCCAGCCAAACTCCTCCGTCATCGGGATGAGGAAGGAGCCTACTATGTAGTTAGACATGCCAACGGCTACGAATTGCGTGACGAATCCCGCCACGATAATCCAGTAACCATAGTAAATACGATTAGATTGGAGGTTATCGCTCAAACTTTCTTCCAGCAGCTAATAGGTGGAGCAGAGGTAAGTGCGTCTTACCGCAGAGAAACCCACGGAGCGCGCAGTCTAATCGAAGAGGGACTTATAGTATATAAAGAGCAGCGAACCCGACGAAGGTGAGTAGTATGACACCTGACCCTTTTTAAGGGTATTGAAGCCTAGAGCTAGGCGGGCTGAACCTGGCTGTAACTACTCCTAATGGCCCCTGCGCCGGTTCTCAGATACAGCGCCTCGACCGCCTCGGCCACGCTGCTCGTTAGTCCCCCTAGATGACTGACGAGGTGATACTGATGACCGGTTCGGTCGAGCCTGACTCTCCAGTTCGCGCCGCGCGGCATTCTGCCGACCCTGTCTCTCCAACACCCTGCTGCTGTGATCAAAAGACGGTGCGCTCTGCACGCTGCGCGAGCCTCGAGCGGGGCCTACTCTACCGGCCCGACCGCTATCTCCACTCGAGCCTCTTTCGCCTTTGCTTGCTCCTGGGTCCTGACGATTGGAAACGCCGCCACCATTATTGCCTCGAAACACAGGAGGAACTGCACGCTCGCGGTTAGCCGCTATGCGACCATTCGACCTAGAGCCCTGGTCGCGGCGACCATAATCGGGCGAACTACCACGACGCGAACCTATGTCGCGTGAACCCGAGTGACGCGAGCCTGAGTTGCGGGCCCCATAATTCCTTGACCCATAGTTGCGAGACCCATAGTTTCGTGACCCATAATTACCTGACCCATAGTTGCGCGAGCTAATGATTGAATTGTCGCTATAGGGAGAGTTATAGACTGGACCGTAGCTCTGCCCACCTAAACCGGCATAGTAGAACTCATCACTCAAGCTCGTGAACACATTGCTTAGTAGGTTTATCTCACGACTCAGACTCGGAACATGGTCGCGCCTATCGGCTGTAAAGAATGCCTGCTCGAGACGCTCATAGCCGCGCCGGACATCTTTGAACTGTGAGCGAATGCGAGAATTGCTACGATTGCGCCTTAATGAGTCCGCTAACTGCGAGGCCTCCCTTCTTAGTGTTACCGCACGCTGACGAACGGATCCATAATGGCGGGTATAGCGAAGATCGTCTGCAAGCTGACCACTAATCAATTCAATCTCATTAGCGAGGCGCGAGAGCTCGAAATGAGTAGCAAAGACTGTGCTGGGCGCCAGAATCACTAGCACAACGGCAATGCCTGCCCAACGCGGTATGTTTGCCAACCGAAATCGTCTGCTTGTCATGATAGCCACTCCTTATCGAATGAACTCGATCTTGAATTAGGATACCTCTGCAGTATAGGCGCGGAGGCTGAACACTAACTTAATAGAGTGCGCTACTTAACCAGCGTCTACGATAGTCAGATAGCGCTCAATAACCGTGGGAACTCCCAGCTGCAGGGATTCGACAACCAGTGCATGACCGATCGAAACTTCGAGAATATTGGGTATCTGCAGAAACTTCGCCAGATTCTGCAAGTCCAGATCGTGCCCTGCATTGAGACCTATACCAAGCTGATCCGCCCTTTGCGCCGCCAAACGATAGCACTCGAAAATCGACTCCTGCTCTGGACCGGTGTAGTGACTCGCGAAGTCTTCCGTATAGAGCTCGATACGATCTGCAGCGACGCTAGGCACCTGATCAACCATTTCAGCATCTGGATCTAGAAATAAGCTGCTGCGAACGCCACTGTTACGAAGCTCGCTCAATACCTGTTGCAGCACAGACTGATTCGGCGGAATATTCCAACCATGATCGGAAGTCAGCTGGTCGGGAGAGTCGGGTACGAGCGTGCATTGATCTGGACACACTTCGAGCACCATCTTTATAAAGTCTTCCGAGGGGTAGCCTTCTATATTGAATTCGACCTGCGGCTTGTCTCTTAGCATTTCGCTAAGCGCATAGACGTCGCGCCGAGTTACATGACGCTCGTCTGGGCGGGGATGCACGGTTATGCCCTTAACGCCCAGCTCGATCAGCTGCTCGCTGAATCCAACGACAGAAGGAAAGTCTCGACCACGAGAATTTCTCAATAGAGCAATCTTGTTTACGTTAACACTGAGTACTGTCACAACAATTCCTTAAAGCAACTATCGAACGGGAACCAAGTCGATGCGAATCAACTCTGTAAGAATTTAAGTAGTATCTTCTGCAGGGCCTGAGGTTGTTCCGCATGCAACCAATGCCCTGCGTCTATGATTGTTTTTACCGATGCAGCGGGAAACAATTCTTTGATCTTCGCCTCGTTCTCGGATTTTATATACGGTGACACACTACCCTTGACGAATAGAACGGGCTTGGAAAAACTCTTTGTTGCTACGAGCTCGGCCCGAAGATTAGCGTAGTTTTTCCGTATTGAATCCTTATGTAGCCGCCACTCGAAGAAACCTTCCTTATTACGCACTAAATTTGTTAGTAGGAATTTTCGTGTTGCCTCCTCTGGAACATAATCCTTGAGAGTTACTTCAGCCTCTGTCCTGCTCTTTATTTCATCGAGTTTAACCGCATCCATGCCAGCCAACACATTCATATGGCCGTCCGCATCCTCGGGATAGCTCACCGGCGCTATATCAACAATCACCAATTTCTGCACCAGATCAGGAAAACTAAGCGCAAGCTGCATCGCAACTTTGCCACCCATCGAATGCCCAACGATACAGCAAGATTTCAACCCTAAGCGAGCAATCAGCTCACGAACATCCTCCGCCATTACTTGATAATCGAGCTGATCTGAATGCGGGGAATCACCATGATTACGCAGATCGACCCCATACACAGCGTACTTCTCCGCTAGCTGCTTACAATGCCAGCCCCAGTTACTCAGGCTGCCAAATAAACCATGAAGCACGAGCACGGGGCTACCCGTTTCTGAATACTGTCGGTAGTTTAACTCCATAGCGGCCGAGCCTAGGGCAGATCCTTAAGCAAATCGAGCACATCGTCATGATGAGTCTTAGTCTTGAACTTGTCCATGATGTGCACAAGGCGCCCCTGCTTATCGATGATAAAAGTTGTGCGCTTGATTCCCATGTACTCACGCCCCATGAACTTCTTTAGACCCCAGACGTCGTATTTATCAGCGATCCCATGATCCTCATCTGCTAAAAGATCGAAATTCAGACTCTCTTTTTCTTCAAACTTCGCCAGTCTCTTCACCGGATCAGGGCTCAAGCCCAGCGCTACCGCATCAAGCTTGGCTAACTGCTTCTTGGAATCGCGCAGCCCACAGGCCTGATTAGTGCAGCCCGGCGTCATGGCCTTGGGGTAGAAATAGAGCACTACGTTAGCGTTGCCCCTAAAGTCTTTCAAACTTACCTTCTCTCCTGCTTGATTTAACAGGGTAAATGTCGGCGCCAAATTGCCCAGTTTCAAAGCGGTCATTGTGGTCTCTCTCAAATTCGGTAAGAAATGTTATGCATAGATTGAATGACCGTCATTATACCCGCCAGGTTTGTATTCACTAGCTCGTAAAATACGTTGATGTCTGGCATCGCTCCCGGGACTATGATCCGCCATTGTCTGAGCTGGTTTTCTCCATGTTATACTGCCCAAATGAGCACAAGAGTTAAATCCATCGTCGTACTCACCGGAGCAGGCATCTCCGCCGAATCCGGCATCAAGACTTTTCGCGCGGCCGATGGCTTGTGGGAGAATCACCCCATCGACGATGTGGCCACGCCCGAGGGGTTCGAACGCAATCCGCAGCTAGTTTACGAGTTCTACAACCAGCGTCGGCAGCAATTACTATCGGATCAAGTCAGACCCAATGCGGCACACAGCTATCTCGCGAAATTTGAACACGAGTTCCCTGGAAAATTTCTACTGGTTACGCAGAACGTAGACAATCTTCACGAACGCGCTGGCTCTGAGAATTTACTGCATATGCACGGCGAGCTACTAAAGATGCGCTGCCTTAACTCGCAACTGGTATTCGATATCGCTGAGGACTTCGATTTCGATACCGAGTGTCGTTGTTGCCGTTCGCCCGGCAATCTACGACCACACATAGTCTGGTTTGGTGAGATGCCTTTGCACATGAACAAGATCAATCAGGCTCTGGAGAGTTGCGATGTTTTCGTGGCCATCGGCACCTCCGGAAATGTGTATCCGGCTTCTGGCTTCTATCAGACTGCAAAGATTCGCCGCGCACGTACTATTGAACTGAACCTTGAGAGAACAAGCTCAGGTTTTGATGAGCACATTGTCGGTAACGCTTCAGAGATGGTTCCGAAATATTTTGAAAACTTATTGCAGTCTTGTTAACACAAAGTTTCTAGACTGCTGATCACAGTGCACAAAGAAGAGGTATCTATGGTTCGTAAAATTGCTCTTGGCCTAGCCGGAATATTAGGCTTGCTGCTTATCGGCCTTGCCGTCACCTATTTGCTGACCATGCCTTTGAGCTTGCCACAGGACTCTAGTAGCGAAGAATGGCTCCAGAGCGGCCCCTTCGTCGTAGGCTTCTCCGATTTCGTACTCGTGGATGAATCTCGCGAAACCATGACTAACGGCGACGCACCTAAACTATCGAACCGAACATTCCCTACTAGCGTCTGGTATCCCGAAAATGGGGAGGGAAGCTATCCTCTGGTGATCCATAGCCACGGCTTCGTATCGGAGCGCACAGATTTGGCCTACGTCGCAGAGCTCCTTGCGAGTCATGGCTACGTAGTTGCCGCAGCGAATTATCCGCTTACGGCAGGCGGCACTCCCGGCGGCCCCAATGCCGATGACTTAGTCAATCAGCCCGCCGACGTCAGCTTCCTGATCGACTCCCTTCTCGAGCTTTCCGGCAGTGACAAACCCTTCTCTGGCGAATTAGACCCATCGCGTATTGCGTTAATGGGCTATTCCCTTGGCGGCATTACCACGACACTAGCTACTTATCACCCTAGGCTGAGAGACGAGAGAGTCGCTGCGGCAATTTCAATAGCAGGGCCATCGGCAGGGCTCGTTAGCAAATTTTACGAAACTACTGATGTACCTTTTATGATGATAGCTGGCACCTTGGACGCGCTGATAGATTTCGAATACAACGCAGCGGTCATTCCCGAGCGAGTGCAGAATAGCGTGTTGATTGAAATTGACGGAGGAACTCATTTGGGTTTCGGCTCGATCTCCGAACCCTGGCTGCGCCTAATGAATCATCCGGACGGGTTAGGCTGTACAGCCGTTCTATCGAACTTGGGTTCCGACCCGAATGCGGCATTTATCCCACTCGGCGATGAATCCGATGGCATTGTATTGGATTCCGATATTCCTGCCGTATGCGAGACCATGCCTAGCGAGAAAGCACTGCATCCTGCGCGGCAACAGATGGTAACCAGCATCGCTGCACTGTCATTCTTCGAGTTCGTTTTCAACGAAGATCCGGCTAAACGGCAAGCTGCATATGAACAACTGAGCAGTGCGCTTCCAGCAGATATGACCGAGGCAACGTTCACCACAATTTCCCAGCCATAGAGACTACAACTCAAAGAGCTTTCACTAAATCTAACCCTTACCGATTACCTCAAGAGACAGCTCAAATCGCTGCACAGCTGCAGCTGTCCATTATCCTGGGACATATTCACATCCATCAGACGTCTAATTAAATTTCTTAGGGGGTGAAATAAAAATGGCCTCTTCCTGTTCCTTTATATTGAATTGCACTGTTTCTGCACAGGCAATTCTCATACCCTTTAAGCCCTCGTCCAACGGGGGCTTTTTTTTGGTCTAAATGCCAGCGTACCTAAAACTACGTAGAAGCCTTTAGAGCAACTTCCCCAGCTCTTCAGGAAAATACGGGCGCTCACCATCTTTCAGTGAGACAGTAATAATCTTGGCCTCTAACATCAGCTCGTTGTCTGTGAGTCTTCGAATTTCCTGCTCAAACACCACCTTCAATCGACCCAACTTCTTAACACAGACAGACACGCTAAAACGATCGCCCGGCCTGAGCGCTTGCTTGTAGTCCAGTTCGGCTCGTATGACGACGATGATTACACCAAGAGCCGTCAACTCAGCAAAATCCAGGCCTCTGCTATTCAGATACTCATGCCGAGCATGTTCGAGATAGTTCTGATACACGGCATTGTTTACGATGCCCTGCAGATCACACTCATAGTCTCGCACTTGCAGTTCTGTAGTAAATGGAGATGTTCCCATTCAAGATTCCTTTTAGAGGGGCCTATTTTATAAGCGACACTTTATAAACTGTCTATCCCCACGGACCCGCGCGCAGCATAGTCTAGCACCTAGGGGAGCGATATCATTAGCCTGCCAGAATATTTCATGTAAGAATCGGAGCTAATGGTTGAGCCCCGCGCTCGCCTACTAAACACTAGAAATGATTCAAAATGAGGTTATCGATGAAATCTTCTAAGCTCCTTTTTACTGCAGCGCTCTCTACACTCGCTCTGAGCCTCACCCAGCTCTCCCTTGCTGATCACCATGGCGGTGCTGCAGCGAAGACGCTAACACAATGGGCACAAGGCGAGCATCGCAACGAGTCGAATCGCGCACGAAACGAATTTCGCAATCCCGTGGAGACACTGGAATTTTTTGGCCTGACGTCAGACATAACTGTGATCGAGATTCTTCCATCCACTGGATGGTATACGGAGATCATGGCTCCTTATCTTCGCGATCATGGCAAATACTATGCCGCACATTTTTCACCGAACGCACCTGCTTCTTACATGCCGCCTAACCTGCGTAATTTCGAAGAGAAGATCACCGCCGACCCAGATCTCTACGGAAAAATTACCGTGCGTCATCTCAACCCGCCTAACGAAGTTGCAATCGCACCTGCTGAGTCGGCAGACATGGCACTGACGTTTCGCAACGTACACAACTGGATCATGGCGGGACAAGAACACGAATACTTTGCAACGTTCTACAAGGCATTGAAGCCTGGCGGAGTGCTGGGAGTCGTTGAGCATAGAGCTAAGCCCGATGCTGGCATGGAAGTCATGCGAACCTCAGGCTACGTAACCGAGGCTTATGTAAAAGAAGTTGCGGCAGCTGCTGGATTCGAGTTTGCAGGCAGCAGCGAATTAAATGCCAACCCGAATGACCCAACAGTGCATCCCGAAGGTGTTTGGACTCTTGCTCCAAACTATCGAATGGGCGATGTGGATAGAGACAAGTACCTGGAAATGGGCGAAAGCGACCGTATGACGCTAAAATTCGTCAAGCCACTGTAGAGAGCTGACAAACAAAATCGATACTATGAAAAGCAATTCTCCCGTATGCGTCATCATCGGTGCCGGTGACTACATCGGTGCCGCAATAGCTCGACGCTTCGCAGCCGGCGGCTTCACTGTTTGCCTTGGAAGACGCAATGGTGAAAAGAACGCTGCACTCGTCGACGAAATCGAGGCCGCTGGCGGCCAGGTACACAGCTACTCGCTGGATGCACGCGAGGAAACGCAGATAGTCGAGCGTTTCGCAGCCATTGAGAAAGATATCGGTCCAATCGAAATCGTAATTTCGAACGCCGGAGGGAACGTAAACTTCCCCATTCTAGAAACTACCGAAAGAGTGTTCTACAAAGTTTGGAAGATGGCTTGCCTGACTGGTTTTCTAAGCGGCCGAGAGGCAGCGAAATATATGCTGCCGCGCAACAGAGGGTCTATATTTTTCACCGGCGCTACTGCTAGCCTGCGTGGCGGTAGCGGCTTCGCAGCATTCTCCAGCGCTAAGTTCGGCCTGCGTGCCTTGGCACAAAGTATGGCTCGCGAACTCGGCCCTGAGAACATTCATGTGGCGCATTTGATCATCGACTCCGGCGTCGATACCGCCTTTGTACGCGACCGAATAAAGGATCGGGGCGAAGACCCAGACTCCCTTCCCGCCGACACTCTCATGGACCCAAAATCTATAGCAGACAATTATTGGATGCTGCATCATCAGAGTCGCGATGCCTGGACCCATGAGATGGACGTTAGACCCTTCGCAGAAAAATTCTAATAATTCCTCGTTCACTCTTAGTCAATTCACTCTTTCTAAATTCAAAAAGGGCGCAAAAAAATCATGACAATTAAAGCAGAGTTTCATTTCGATTTTGGCAGCCCGAATACCTACTACTGCCATCGCGTTATTCCTGAGATCGAGCAGCGCACCGGCGTCACCTTCGACTATGTACCTATATTGTTAGGTGGAGTATTTCGAGCCACGAATAATAAATCGCCCATGGAAGCCTTCGCGGGCATCAAGAACAAATCCGAGTACAACGCCCTAGAGACAAAACGTTTCATTGAGAAGCACGCTCTATCGAAATTTAAATTCAATCCCAACTTCCCCGTAAACACGCTGCACATTATGCGCGGCGCAATCTACGCTAGTGACAAAGGCATAGGTAAGGAATACATCGAGGCCATCTATCAATGCATGTGGGAGAACGAACTCAATATGGCAGACCCCGAAGTTATAAAGAACGCTCTGCTGGAAGCAAAATTACCGGCGGATGAATTGCTAGCGGGCAGCGCTGAGACCAATGTGAAGCAGAAGCTTATTGAGAGCACGGAGGCCTCGGTAAATCGAGGCACGTTCGGCGCACCTACATTTTTTGTTGGTGATGAAATCTTTTTCGGAAAAGACCGCCTAAGAGAAGTTGAGGAAGAGATCGTCGCTCAATTGGCGCGATCATAGACTCGCGTTAGGCTAATAGCCCCGCGAAATGACCCCGGCTCGATTGTCATCTCGACTCGCAATCGATTGCCACCCTCTTCGAGCGTGTAGGTCTCAAGCGTGAACCCTCCATCACGGGGTCTAGCCTCAACGACTAGTGCGCCAGCTTCCCAATTCCCGAACGAGAAGTCTTCGCCTCCTTCTGCATAGAAACTATTGGCCGTAGTGCTGCGTCGACGACCATCTGTGTGGAAGATTCGCTGGTAGTCACCGGCATAGGTGAATCTGAATTCTGGATCGGCGACCTCGATATGCAGTACATCATCGTAGGAAATGCGATCATAGAGCTCCTGTTCTGGGGGACCGCCACGATAGAAGTCTTCTGGCCGCTTCCTGAAAAAGCGCCGAGGAACCTTTCCACCGCCCTCCTTGATCGCCTCTTCCACCTGATCGTCGCTATTGTCAGATAGCTCTTCGTTGAAAACCCAGTCTCCCGCCATTAGCTGGCGATTTGCTGCGTCCGCACCCTGACTCGCTGACTGCTGCGCGCCTGCCAAGAATACGTTGAACACTGCCATCAACACGAAAAGGCTCTTTGCTGCCTTGCCAAACAATTTTAATTGATCGCTCACTTTATTCATCCAGTTATCTAAGAGTACAGGTCACTAGCATTAGATCGTCTTTCGCCATTCGGCGATTGCCTGCCCGATCTCGTGAGGTGAGTCTTCCTGTATAAAATGATTTCCCGAGACCGTCACCTCAGTTTGATTCGGCCAAGATCTACAAAATTCCCGCTGCGGCCCTATCAATATCGCACCTGGGTCGGCATTGATAAACAGTTTGGGTAGGTCCGCTTCAGCAAGCCAATCAGCATAAGCCTGCACTATCCGGGCGACGTCTGCAGGCTCCCCATCGATCGGTATTTGTCGTGGCCAGGTAAGAGTCGGTCGTCGATCCTCACCACTATTCTGGAAGGGACGCCGGTAGACTGCCATCTCCTCCTCGCTCAGATCTCTAAGAATAGAGCCCGGAAGCACTCTCTCGACGAAGGTGTTCTTATCTAGGACCATTTCTTCACCTGCGGTCGAGCGAAAGCCCTGGAACACTCCTCGGGCTGCCTCAGGCCATTCATCCCAAGATACCGGCCGAACGATGCCTTCCATATAGGCGATGCCCTTAACGGCATCACGATGCCTGTTAGCCCAATCGAAACCCAACGCTGAACCCCAATCATGAATAACCAGGGTTACATCGCGCTCGACTCCCAGAGCCTCCAACGCGCCGTCTAGATATTCCCTGTGTTGCATGAAGGTATAACTGCTGGCATCGGGATTGCCTAACTTGTCAGAATCCCCCATGCCGATGAGGTCGATCGCTATACACCGCCCCTGTTCCGCTAGGTGCGGCATGACATTTCGCCATAGATAGGAAGATGTGGGATTCCCATGCTGGAAGATGATCGGGTCGCCCTCTCCCATCTCCACATAGCTCATCGTCTTACCCTTCACAATGACCTCCTTCTTTGCGTGTTCCTTGGCGCTTAACATAATTTTCTCCCTGGTTTCTCTGGGTTTTCTAGCTCGAAAGGCGAGACTCCCTGAGAATAAACCCCCCTGCTCGCCAATTCAATTGCGGCCGACGTATCAGCTGGAGCATGCCGCCTCAGGCTGTATTTGAACAAGCGCCCAGTTATCGGCTATGCTCCAACCCCACGGCGCGAATTACACTACGACAATCAGGAGAAAGTCCGAATGACAATGCAGAAAACACCTCTATTAATGTCCCGAATATTAGGCAGGGGTGCAATTTTGGATCCTGATATAGAAGTCGTCACCATGCAGGCCGAAGGCATGCACCGGCAGACGCTGAAACAAACCTGGGATAGAGCGAATCAAGTTGCCAACGCACTGCAAAAACATGGCATCGAGGTAGGCGACAGAGTAGGCAGCTTCATGTGGAATAATTATCGCCATCTGGAGTTGTATCAAGCAGTTCCCTCTATGGGCTCCGTGCTGCACACACTGAATATAAGACTCTCTCCAACCGATCTTGAATACATCATCAACCACGCAAACGATAGAGTGATCTTCGCGGATGAGGATTTACTTCCTCTATTGGAGCCGCTCTGGGGCAAGCTGCCTAGCGTCGAGCTTCTCGTCATCTGTCGTCATGGCGAAGGCGGCGAGAGTTCATTCGAAAACCAGATTGACTATGAAGACTTTATCGCTGGTCAGGACTCTACGTACGACTGGCCAGAAATAGATGAGAATTCTCCGATGGGCTTGTGTTACACGTCTGGTACAACTGGCAAGCCAAAAGGCGTCATGTATACAAACCGATCCACCTATTTACATACGCTTACCGAATGCCTAACAGATTCTATGGGGTTGTCCTCGCTCGACTCTCTTCTCTGTATTGTGCCGATGTTTCACGCCATGGGATGGGGGCTTCCTTTCGCCGCCTCTATGCTGGGCTGCAAGCAGGTGATGCCGCATCGCTTCATGGTGCCCGATGTTTTTCTTAAACTAATGGATGAAGAGGAGGTTACGATATCTGCGGGTGTTCCAACTATCTGGCAGGGAGTTAAGGCTGCACTTGAGGCCGAACCCAAGAAGCATGACCTCAGTAAATTGAAAAGTATGACCTGTGGCGGATCTGCGCCACCAGTTTCTATGATGCGCTGGTACTGGGATAGCTATAACGTAGAAATGATCCAAGGCTGGGGAATGACCGAGACTAATCCCCTTGGCACCTTGTCAAGAAAGGTAGCCAAACGCTCTCACATAGACATCTCCGAAGATCAGCAGTTTGAGAACATTGCCAAGGCCGGCCTCGCCATGCCAGGACTGGAGATCGAGATCTTCGATGAGAATTGGAACCACCTACCACACGATGGTGAGGCAGTGGGTGAACTCTGCATTAAAGGGCCATGGATTGCAGCGGAATACTTCAACGACCCACAGCCGGATAAATTTCACGACGGCTGGCTAGTGACAGGTGATGTCGCGAAGATCGATCCCGAGCAGTATATTCTCATCGCCGATCGCTCTAAGGATTTGATCAAGTCAGGCGGCGAATGGATATCATCCGTAGACTTGGAAAACCATATCGTAGGCATGGCTGAGATTGCACAGGCTGCGGTTGTCGCGCAGCCTCACCCGAAGTGGGATGAACGGCCAGTTGCGCTGGTCATCATGGTGGAAGGCAAGTCGTTGGATAAAGAGGCTGTGCTCGAACACTGCGGCAAGATCTTCGCCAAATGGCAATTGCCGGATGATGTGATCGTCACCGAGTCGATCCCGCTTACCTCTACAGGCAAGATAGACAAGAAGGTCATTCGCGCAAAGTTAGATGCCGATGGTTATCAGCTACCTAGCTTACGCTAGGGAGCCTCTACTCAAGTCTAGACAATCACTGGCCTGGGTCGGTAGGAGCGTAGCCGATACCTTCGGTATCAGCCCTCCTGGCCCCCGCCAGAATTCCTGGTAACGCATAGTTCCCTTCGTGACAGGCGTACTCGAACAGGCGCTCACCATTCGCATTCATGGGTAGCTCACCACTCCACGGCTGGCTGTAATTCGTTGGATCCTCAACTGTAAACTGATACAAAATTGTGTCAGTAGACGTGCGTGTGAAGCGTTCAGTCACCTTCATCTGCTGAGAACCATAGAAGCGATGCTCGAGTGAGGAGCGCATACCCTGCTGCGCGTGAAAATTTGTCGTCTCGATGACGAGAGAATCTTCCTCGTAGTAACCAATCGAGTCACCCAACCAAGGATAGAGCGGCGGATCTTGATGTTCGGAATTCATCCGTACGATTCGCGCATCATGATTCATCTCAGCTAATAGGACGACATGAGATTCCGTCTGAATAATTTGTGTCAGATTGTTATACAGAACTGGCAACTTTGGGGGTCCACCCGAAGAGCCGAAACCCACCATGCAGCGCTCGCCTAGTGGCCGCACTTCCGGACCGTCGTAGGATTGTCTCTGTTGCATCGCCGCAGAAAAATTGACCCGGCCCTGTTCGCTATAGGGAAGCTGGCCATCTTCGGGCTCAACTATCACCGATGTACGAATCTCTCCATTTACGACCGCTAATTGCTCTCCCGGATCCATCCAGAACGTATTGTAGCCGCCAACATTCTGCCCAGCCGAAGGTGCCTCACGATCCGGGTCGCTAGGTTGATTACTCGCCTGCATTCGTGAACGCACCCTTGCTTCGATCAAGATCGCCTCGTCTTCAGAGATCGCTAACTTACCCTCGAACCGTTCTGCTCTTTCTAAATTCGTCTGAGTTGCAAGAGACCAAGTCCCCTGAATGTCCGGCACGCCAAATTCTGTTAACGGCGTAACGTAACCCACCTCAGCAGCGAAACTACTGCTATGAATAGACACGAATGCGGCAACAGCGAAAATGCTCGTGCGCACTATTACGGCGGAATATCGATGCGAATAATTTTTAACTTTCACTTAATTGCTCCTACTAGTTGGCGACTCCGAGTCCCTGCGATCACATAGGACTCTAGCACGCCTAGATATTATGCCATCGATCCATCTGCTGCTTCTAACATCCTGCTACCGCTCACTCTACACCCCACCGCACATTTCGATGAAACGGGCCCTATAGCGGAATCTATACTCGGTTCGCAGAATACAAGCGATTTAAGCGAGAATGTTTTTAAATTAGTGAACCCGGTTCGGTGTAACTAAGGTCTAAATCTGTTATAAAAGGGAACATTAGTATCAAATTTTGTATTTTTGCCCTAATTTGGTGCAAAAAAGAAGTGGCAGTTAAGGATTGAAGCAGTAGCAATGGCGAACACCAAACAATTAACAAGCGCAGTCGCGCTTCTTGCCTCCATAGCAGTTCTTGATAATTTCATCATTGTTGAACTGGAACCCGGATTCGAAAGCATGGTGCTTATCGAGCCCTATGGCTCTCCAAACGGTGCTGAAACTGCGCAAGCGAATCGGAGTCCCGAGGCCCCGAGTGAGCCAAAAGATTTTTGGATGGATCAACACATAGTTAGCGGCGCTGACTATGCGAAGTTCTTAGAATCAACAGGCTATGAGCCGCAGAAAGCTGTTCCACATAGCCAGCAGATATTTACAAACCAAATTGGAGATGTCGCACTTGCTATTAGCGACGAAAAACTGCGAGCTCAAGTTGGCAATACAAATTGGATGAAGACTAGTGATAGCCCTCCCATGAACCACACTCTCTCAGGCCAAGGCGATCTGAAGGTAAGTTTTGAAGACGCTCAGACCTATTGCAATTGGCTAGGCAAAGTTTTACTGACAGCAGAACAATTTAAATATGTCGCCAAGAAAGAGCATGACAAGGATTACTCAGGCCTCACCGAATTTCGTTGCGTAAGAACTATTTAGGAACCAACAATAACTGCCACTCGGCACAAACCGTCTAGATCTCTCTAGCTATCAACAACTTCATGATTTCGTTGCTGCCACCATAGATCTTCTGTATTCGACTATCTGCATACATCTTGGCAATCGGATACTCCATCATGAATCCATAGCCACCGAAAAACTGCAGACACTCATCTATTATTTCGCACTGCTTCTGAGTCGTCCACCACTTCGCCATAGCGGCCGTCGCGTCGTCTAGTTTTCCATCGGCAAGCTTCATCGCACAGTCGTCGACGAACACTCTGGCCAGACGCGCCTCTGTGTAACGCTCTGCCAACTTAAATTGTGTATTCTGAAAATCAAGAATTCGTTTGCCGAACGCCTTACGCTCTTTCACATACTCGCTCGTAATCTTCAATGCTTTCTCTATCGCTGCACAGGCGCCGGCAGCAATAATCAATCTTTCCTGCGGCAGCTGTTGCATCAACTGCACAAAACCCTTCCCTTCGGTTTGGCCTAACAGATTCTCTTTGGGAATTCTCACATCATCGAAGAATATCTCAGCAGTATCCTGCGCCTTCAAACCAAGCTTCTCTAGGTTCCTGCCGCGGCTGAAGCCACCCTCACCTTCAACCTGCTCGGTTTCCACCATGAGTAGCGAAATTCCCCTGCCTCCCTCTGAGGGATCGGTCTTCGCCACGACACAGATAAGATTCGCTGTCATGCCGTTGGTTAGGAATGTCTTCTGCCCATTCAGAACGTATTCGTCGCCCTCAAGCAGAGCGGTAGTCGCAACCGATTGAAGATCGGAGCCGGTGCCTGGTTCGGTCATCGCGATAGCAGAGACGATCTCTCCACTTGCCATAAGCGGCAACCATTTCTTCTTCTGTTCTTCACTACCGTAAGAGTTAACGTAGTGAGCAACGATGCCAGAATGCACGTTGTTACCGAATCCGGTAATGTTGGCGTAGCTCATCTCCTCGACCAACACCATCTCGTGCTTGAAGTTGCCGCCACCGCCGCCATACTCTTCGGGTATCGAGGCACAGAGCAGGCCGGCCTTGCCGGCAATAAGCCAAGCATCACGATCGACGCAGCCCTGCTTCTCCCACTTATCCATCTTCGGTACAAATTCTTTTTGCAGAAATTTGGCGACCGCGTCGCGCATAATATGCAACTCTTCATCCATCCAAGGAGAATCGTAGGAATCAATCATGATATTTTCTCTTAGGCTGTGACCGAATCCATTCGTTCGATGATCATGGCGTTTGCAGTACCGCCACCCTCGCAGATAGCAATCAAGCCATAGCGCTTCTGCTGCCGCTCTAACTCATGTACTAACGTCGTCATGAGCTTCGCTCCGGTACCGCCTAGCGGATGCCCCAAAGCCTGTGCGCCACCATTTACATTCAGCTTGTTTAGATCTGCTCCCACAGCCTTTGCCCAAGCAAGAGGCACTGATCCGAACGCCTCGTTGACTTCGTACAGATCGATATCTTCGATAGTAAGTCCTGCCTTGGCTAATACTTTCTGTGTCGCTGGGATAGGACCTTCCAACATGATCACCGGGTCCGAGCCGACTACCGCCAGCGAGTGAATCTTCGCTCGCACTGGCAGATTGTATTTCGCTACCGCCATCTCGTTCGCGATCATGACAGCTGCCGAACCATCACTGATCTGACTCGCTGTACCCGCGGTAATGACTCCACCTTCTCGCAGAGTTTTTAAGGACTGCATGCCCTCTAAAGTTGCTGCACCGCGAATACCTTCATCGACTAGATGCACGTCCGCCGAACCATCTTCCAACTTAATATTTAGTGGGACGATCTCTTGTTTGAAGTAGCCATTCTCGGTTGCCGCTTGTGCGCGCTGATGACTCAATAGTCCGAAGACATCGAGATCTGCACGAGTAATCTCGTACTTTTCCGCCAACAGTTCTGCACCATCGAACTGGCTGAACTGAATGCCGGGATACTGAAGCTCTAAGCGCTCGCCCTTAGGGATGCCACGGCCATTAGCAAGGCCATCACGTATATTGGAACCAATCTCTACCGTACTCATCGCCTCTACGCCACCGGAAATGATGACGTCCTGAGTGCCCGACATGACCGCCTGCGCACCAAACTGTATTGCCTGTAACGACGAGCCGCATTGGCGGTCTACAGTTGTGCCCGGCACCGCTAGATCGAGCTTTGAAGACATGGATACATTGCGGCCTAGATTGCTTGCCTGTGAGCCGATCTGCATCACGACACCGAATATCACATCGTCCACAGCATCCGTTGGAATACCCGTCCTATCGACCAGCTCATCAACTACGATTGCGCCCAGATCCACAGGATGGATAGCACTCAATCTGCCTTTCTTCTTTCCTGTTGCAGTACGTACCGCTCCGACTATATATGCATCAGCCATTTTTTTTGCCCCCCCGGCAATTGTTGAATTAGTTAGATAACACTAAGTTTTGTCTAATTAAATTACTGTCAAAGTGCCGGCATACGAATGCCAGCGTCGAGTCTTATTGTCTCACCATTAAGATATGAACAAGTCACGATATGCGCCACCTGATCCGCAAATTCTTCCGGATTACCGAGACGCTTCGGAAACTGCGTAATAGCAATTAGAGGATCGCGCACCTCGTCCGGAGCTGATGCAAGCAACGGCGTCTCAAATACTCCTGGCGCGATAGTATTGACTCGAATTCCTCGCTTCGCTAGATCTCGGGCAATCGGCAATGTCATCGACACGATGCCACCCTTGGACGCGGCGTAACCTGCTTGGCCGGTCTGACCATCGAACGCGGCGATGGAAGCCACATTGATGATAACTCCACGCTCGTTGTCTTCGGTAACCGGGTCGTTAACCTGCATGACTTCAGCGCACAGACGCAGCACATTGAAGGTGCCGATCAAATTGACTCTCACGATGTGCTCGAACTTTTGCAACGCCATCGGACCATTCTTTCCAACCGTACGCGCAGCTCCACCGATTCCTGCAGAGTTCACGTTAATATGTACTGTGCCAAATTTCTCTTTGGTCTTTTCGAGCGCTGCCGCTACCGCCACTTCATCGGCAACATCGCCCGCATAAAAAATGGCATTCTCGCCTAGCTCGGCGGCTGCCTTCTGTAACATGTCCTCGTTCAGGTCGAACAACGTGACCTTCGCACCGGCCGCAATAAAATTTCGTGCGGTAACTAGGCCTAGACCTGACGCTCCACCGGTGATAAATGCTGACTTATTCTGTAATTCCATAATCGCTTGGCGCCGTGGGTTCGTGATTTTTGTTAAACAAGGGACGCAAAAGGATAATGTATCCATTGCAAAAGGGAAACAGCTAATAAAACGGCGAGTAAAACAGGGTTTACAGGCTGAATTCATAAGAGTTTTTCCACATAGGTTTTATTTCCTCGGCGCAATCCCCTATGATTCGTAGGACTTACACTTATCGACAGGAATCAAAATGGGACCGCTGCAAGGATTGAAAGTACTAGAGATGGCTGGCATTGGCCCAGGCCCCTTTTGCGCCATGATGTTGGCCGACATGGGTGCCGAGGTGATTCGCATCGATAGACTAAACCAGAAAGGCACAGGCCATAGAGCGAACGTGCTAAATCGAGGGCGCCGTTCAATCGCACTAGACCTCAAAAATCCAGCCGCTGTTGAGACAGTCCTGCGGATGGTAGAAGACGCAGATGCGCTCATCGAGGGATTCAGACCGGGCGTGATGGAGCGCCTAGGCCTAGGCCCGGATATCTGTCTCGAGCGCAACCCAAAGCTCATTTTCGGCCGTATGACAGGCTGGGGGCAATCTGGACCTTTAGCTCAGGCTGCCGGACACGATATAAACTATATATCCATAGCAGGAGCGCTAGGTGCAATGGGCTATTCAGATAGACCTCCCGCCCCGCCGCTCAACCTAGTAGGTGACTTTGGCGGCGGTGCTATGTACTTACTGACAGGCATACTCGCCGCACTCCACGAGAGAACCAACTCCGGACAGGGGCAGGTTATCGATGCCGCCATGACCGACGGCACCGCGAGCCTGTTAAGCCCCTTCTACGGGCTGATGGAGATGAATATGTGGACTACCGACAGACAGGCCAATAAATTGGATGGCGGTGCTCACTATTACGGCAGTTATGAATGTAGTGATGGCAAATATATTTCCATAGGCTCCATCGAGCCAAAGTTCTATGCCCTTCTTCTAGAAAAGTGCGGAATTAAAGACGAGGAATTTCTTGCACAGCAAGATCAGAACGCATGGCCACAGCTAAGAGGAAAACTCACGTCGCTGTTCCTTACAAAGACACGATCCGAATGGTGTGAATTGATGGAAGGTACGGACGTCTGCTTCGCTCCAGTACTTGATCTAGGTGAAGCGCCAAGTCACCCACACAATGTTGCCAGAGATACCTATGTCGAATTCGATGGTGTGACTCAGCCCGCACCGGCACCAAGGTTTAGCCGCACGCAGTCAGAGATTAAGTCTTCCGCCGCCATGGTCGGCGAGCATACCGAGCAGATCTTGGTAGACTGGGGATATAGTGAAAATGAAATCGAACAACTACGAGCAGCGAAAGCCATCTAGAAAGAACGCATAAATGGACAATCAGAATCTAGCAATCGCAATGGGTCTGGTCGCAATGGTGACAGGCCTCGCCCTGCTGGCGAACTGGGCAAGCAATAGACAAATTCCCGGTCTACTTAGGATTGCCCTGGGGTATTTGGCCACCTGCGTCGGCGTTCTATTGGTTTCACTGCAAGGCACCATATCCCCAGTGTTTTCCATACTCTTTGCTAATGCCCTGATCATGGGCGGTCGCATCCCTGTCCTTTCAGGCCTGGCGAACTTCTGGAATCAAGAGACGACGAAACTGCCGCTCATCAACTTCGTCTGGTTTCTCGGCACCATCGCAGGCATCTACTATTTCACATTTATAGACGAATCGATGCTTTGGCGCATCCGCATCTATACGGTAATGATGGTTATTTTTTCGGTTAGCATTGCCTATGTGCTGGCAAAGGGATTGAAGATCGAACGGAAGCTGCGTCCGGTCATGGCAATCAATACCACCTTCGGTGCCTATCTCCTGCTCACACTCTCTCTATCCAATGCGCTACTGGAATTTGTTCTCATGCTGTTCCGAGAAGGTCAACCGTTATCAGCATCGGAAGGCGCCACGACTCTTTTCCTACTCGGCTCCATCGTCACCATGACTGTTTTCGCGATCTCCATCATCATCATGACCATGGAAGAGATCAAGGTCGAATATCAAGAAGATGCAATTTTTGACCCGATCACGACAATATTAAATGGGCGCACCTTTATCGAGGTTAGTAACCGAATCCTCGGAGTCGCACTACGCTATACGAAACCAGTCTCTATGCTAACCCTCGAGCTAACGAATCTCGACGACATCGTCAATCAGCACGGACCCAAGGTAGGCAACGCGATGCCGCGCCATTTCGCGCTGCTGGCAAACGATAGAAGACGCAATGAAGACGTGCTAGCTCGATCTAGCTACAAGCAATTCAGAATGCTTCTACCCGGTGTTGATGAGGCAGGGTCTCAAATCGTCATCAAGAAGATAGAGAACGCCGTGCCTGGAGAAGAATACGTCTATCGTGGTAACTCCTTAAAGGCAGAGTTCCTGATCTGTGCGATCACCAAGCGAGAGGAAGACCTGCACCTCCAACAAATGCTTCAGGAAGGCGAAGTCGGCCTCATCAGAATGCAACAAAAGCAAGAGACTCCTGCATAAGCCATAGCTTCGCTGTATTATAGACCAACACCCAATCGCTACTTGTTGGAACATTTCATGGCCTATAACGCAATTCTCTATCAGATCGAAAACAATATCCTAACCATCACGCTCAATCGTCCAGAGCACATGAACGCCTTCACAGTTGAGATGGCGAACGAGCTAATCGATGCTGTGAATCGTGCCAGCGAAGACGATGAGGTTCGAGCCATCGTGGTCACTGGAGCTGGTAAAGCATTCTGTGCCGGTATGGATCTCGGCAGCGAAGGAAATGTATTTGGACTAAACGAAGCTTTGCAGCCGAGTCTTAGTGATATGCAAACTAAACTGAATGACCCCGAAATCATTACCGGCGTCCGCGATACAGGCGGCCGGCTAACTCTCGCGATCTACGACTGCAAGAAACCGATCATTGCTGCTATCCACGGTGCAGCCGTGGGGATCGGGGCAACTATGACATGCGCGATGGACATCCGGCTCGTTTCCGAGAATGCACGAGTGGGCTTCGTATTCAACAAAATTGGCATTACACCGGAAGCCTGTTCCTCTTGGTTCCTCCCCAGAATCGTCAGCATGGGCAAGGCGTTGGAGTGGGTTTATAGCGGCGACCTAATCACAGCTACAGAATTAAAAGCTAGCGGTTTCGCTAACTCGATTGAGCCCAACGAGTCACTTCTGGAGAAAGCCTACAATCTCGCTAAGCGGATAGCACAACACAGCCCTGTGTCTATCGCTCTGACACGACAGATGATGTATCGTAACGCTGCTCAAGATCATCCTCTGGCAGCGCATCGAGTAGACTCCTTAGCGATATTCTATGCGAGTCAGGCAAGTGGCAAAGAAGGCGTCAACGCGTTCTTGGAAAAGAGAAAGCCGGAGTACGTTGAAAAAGCATCCAGTGACATGCCACCTTTCTATCCCTGGTGGGAAGACTGAGCAATCGATAGAACAATAAAGCTATTCATAGAAAATTTAATTCATACTAAATGGGAACCCCAATGCTTAGAACCTTCGAACTCCTGTGTTCCACCAGCGGCCGCGCAATTCTCGGGCTCTACTTTTTCGGCCCCGGCGCGCTTCTGAAGATTACGAATATGGAGGGCACCTCTGCATCCATGGCTGAACAAGGCATGGTGTTTATCTCATTCTTCCTGATCTTGACCATTGTGATTCAGCTGTTTGGCGGTCTCGCCCTGATCGTAGGCTATCAGGTGAAGCCAGCAGCATTCTTGCTAGCTGGTCTGACGATCGTCATTAATGTGGTAATGCATGACTTTTGGAATGTCCCCGACCAGACGCAGAACTTCGTTAAGAATATGGGCATCTTCGCCGGATTACTGGTATTAGCAGGCCTTGGCGCCGGTGGCTGGAGCATCGACAGCAAGCTCGCTAAATCGAAGTAAAATCAGCAGCTTATCGGTAGCACCGATAAGCTGCGACCTCGATTCTTGACAGCTTCCCGCGCGCCTGCGAAAGTAGCCTTGAATATCGCGCATGCGGCACCATCTTAGTGTTGATGGCCAAGGCTACTGCGAATAAATTTAGCCGATTTGAAGATTCGAGTCCGTATTATGAAATCTTCACGACAGCACTGTGTAAACGAAACTCTTAAACAGGATTAACCACATCATGATAATGGTTCAATCAACTTTTCACCTAGTTGCAGAATCCAAATCTGAAGCGCTCGAATTGATGAAGGACATGGTCCGTCTCTGCCGCCTGGAACACGGCTGCCTGAACTATGAGTACTTCGAAGGTATGACAGACACCAATCAGATAGTCCTATTGCAAGAGTGGGAAAATGCCGACTGCCTACAAGCCCACTATCAAACTGCCCACATGGAAGAGTTTTTGGGCAAGCTTGGTAACTATCTACAGAGCGAAGTCATCACACGCAGCTATGCGTCACAGGACGAGCCCCGAGTGACTTCGGCGAGCAGCGACGACTTAGCAAAGCCAGAGCAGACGATCCACTAAGCCTGCTATTGCTCCACGCTACAAAGCGTATAGACCACCTCTTTTGATCACAAAGTTAGCGTTAGCTGTCGAGCTTATTGTCGAACTACAGGGACCAGTAAATGTTCTATACGCTGCAAGGTGATCAGAAGACCCCCGTTTCATCTGAAGAAAATACCCGGCTGCTACACTGGAGAACCTCCACCTTCTGGGTCATGCTCGTTGGCTATGTGGGCTACTACATCTGCCGCGGCAACCTCTCCGCCGCCTTTCCCCTGCTTGAACAGGAATTTGGCTACTCCAATACACAGCTCGGCCTTATAGCCTCTCTATCCGAAATGGCCTATGCCACCGGAAAATTTATCAACGGCCCCTTAGCCGATAAAATCGGTGGTCGCAAAATCTTTCTCGTCGGCATGGCGGGCGCCATATTCTTCAATATCATCTTCGCGATCTCGGCGAGCCTGACTGCATTTATCATTGTCTGGTGCTGCTGCCGCTACTTTCTTTCTATGGGTTGGGGCGGGCTGACGAAGACGATCGGCAACTGGTATCCGAGAGAACGCAACGGCACAGTAATGGGTTTGATTAGTGTCAACTTTCAGTTTGGCGGAGTTGCAGCCACTCTATTTGCGGGATTTCTGGTAGCTATGGGCGTTCCTTGGCAGGGAGTCTTCATCTACCCCGCCATGGTACTCACACTGATTCTGCTCTGGTCCTACTTCGCCTCGCGCTCTAGCCCTAGCGACGTGGTACCTGGCGCCAAGCCTATAGAAGGCGCCTCCTCAAAGGAGCAGATTGCCGATTACGGCGACGAAGAACAGCCACCCGTATCGACTATTATGAAGACGCTGTTGCGTCTGCCCATATACAGACAGCTACTTGTGTTCAGCTTTCTTACCACATTACTACGTTCTGTATTCTTATTCTGGACACCGAAATTTCTGTTCGACATCGGCCTGGGCGCAAGTTCTGCGATTTTGCGCTCCGCCATATTTCCATTGTTAGGTGTGGCTGGCACAGTATTCATCGGCTGGTATACAGATCACCATGCGCGTAACGGAGACCGGGCACGCATGATGTGGATGATGCTATCCGTTCTCGTTTTTTGCATGATCGCCATAGCGATACTAAGCGACGCGAGTGAGCCGAACTTCAATATGATCTTGTTTTTTCTCGGAGCTAGCGGATTCTTCTTGCTCGGGCCCTACTCGATGAGCAGCGGTTGTCTCACGTTAGATATCGCGGGCGCGAAAGGGGCAGGTTCCTGCACAGGCATTATCGATGGTATGGGCTATATTGGCGGGGCAATCGCAGCTTTTGCTGCGGGCATACTCTCCGACTATCTAGGCTGGTCGCAGGTGTTTCTGGTGCTATCAGTATTTGCCGTTATCTCCACTTTCAGCGCTTGGTTGATGAGCCGCGGCTTTCAGAAGATGGCGCGAGAATCCGCAGGGTAGAATCGACTCGGCTAATCCTGCGCTTCATATTCCTTAATCAGATCAGTGATACCACGCACCATGCCATTAGGAATAGGCAAGGTCAGATGGTACTGCGAGATCTTCCAACCTTGAGCCGTGCGTATCAACACCCCTGTGCCACGGCTACCACCGTAACTCTGACTCAGCAACGCCTCATCGAACCACGCGCTTGATCCATCCGGAGTGATGTTGATATTACGTTGCTGCGGGGTATAGATCCAACCATTGCTGCCACTCGAGTACTGACGAAACTCTTGCTTGACCCAGCGCTCCCCTGCATCGGTTCCTATAAATACGCCATCGTCGCTCATCAGATCGAAATAGATATCCCATTCGCCGTTCGCGGCGGCCTGGTGATAGCTATCTAACACTTCATTTATGGCAGCGACGTCTGATTGCGGTGCTTGGCTGCTTTGGGCACAGCTTAACAACGTAAATGAGAATAAAATTAGCAACGATATGTTCTTCATAGTTTCTTAGCTCTCCGAGGGTGCCGTATCACTACCGCTAGATGATTTTTTCTCATCGAATTCTCCCGCATCGATTCGCGCAAAATAGGCACTCGCTACCTTCTTAACCTTCGGCGCCAACAACAGTGTCGATACCATGGTAGGTATCGCCATCGTCGCGTACATGCCATCCAGGAGATTAATCACCACATCTAGAGAGACCACGGCACCGGCAATTATCAGCGCCATATAAGCGTACATATAGAGCTTCTCTTTTGACGTGCCGAAGAGAAAGCCCATGCACTTGCTGCCGTAGTACCAATAGGTGAGTATCGTCGTCGTACTCAACACGATAACCATAATCAGCAACAGGTAGGCACCATAGCCCGGAAACACCTGCTCATAGGCCTGCGTAGTCATCGTGATGCCAACTCCACCGCCTTCCCATACGCCGGTAACCAACAGGGCCAGCGCCGTGCAGGTACAGACGATCAAGGTGTCGGCGATAGGACCTATCATTGCAACCAGGCCCTCGCGGGTTGGCTCGTTTGTCTTGGCCGCGCCATGAGCGAGAGACTCGGTACCTATTCCTGCTTCATTGGAGAATGCGCCGCGCTGTACGCCAATTAAAATCACCGCGCCGAGCACGCCTCCCGATACGGCGTTTCCGGTAAAGGCATCGGTGAAGATGAGCACGAACATGGCAGGTATCTCGCCAAGATGACTCGCCAGCAGCACACCGGTGATCAGGAAATAGAAGATCACCATAGAGGGCACCATCCTGCCCGCGATTGTAGACACTCTCTTCACCTTTCCTAATGCAACGCTAAACATAACGATGGCAAGAACAACACCGGCACCGAAGTCGAACCTAAAATGCTCTTCGCTAGTCGCCATCCCTGAGGGAATCGCAATCACATCGCGCAGGATCTGCACCAGCTGGTTTACCTGAAATATCGGCAGCGTCCCTACCATACCTGCTATGGCAAACATCCATGCCAGAGGTAGCCACTTGCGGCCTAGCCCCTCGCGAATCACATACATCGGACCGCCTTGCAGCTTGCCCTCATCGTCTTTGCCGCGATACATAATCGCCAGAGAGGCCGTATAGAATTTGGTAGATATTCCGACGATTGCAGTAATCCACATCCAAAATATCGCACCCGGGCCACCTACCGTGATCGCGATTGCAACACCGGTGATGTTTCCTAAGCCCATGGTTCCCGCCAACGCGGTAGCGAGCGCGCGATAGTGGCTGATTTCCCCGGATGCCGCATCCGAAGGGTCATCAAACTTACCTTTCAGCAAGGCGATGCTATGGGAGAAATAGCGAAAATGACGCAGCCTGGAGTGAACCATGAAGAAGCAGCCGCCTCCCACGAGCAGAATAACTAGCGGCAAGCCCCACATGAAATTGGTATAGGCAGCGATCGCTGCTTCGATTGAGTCCATCACAGTCTAGTACCCTGTAATGTGAACAATTCAATCCTGGCTAATACGGAGATATGTTTGTCCTGTTTGATGCTCTTGGAGTGCACCCAGTGCCAGCATGGTGGCACCGGGCTATGAATCACTGTGCGTCCCTAGCATCCGCCTCATGGCGACGCTCTCCGGCGAGTATCGCTCGCATTGCATAGTTGCCCTCGTGACAGGCATATTCATACAAGTTTTCACCGGTATACATCGGCATCTCGGCAGTCCAGGGCTGAGTATAGAGATCTGGATCGTCGATGGTGAAAGTGTAGTGGAGCTTGTCATCGGCGACGCGCGTAAATCGCTCGGTCAGCAGAATATTACTGGAAACCAAGCGCTCCTTCGCGACCTGCCAACCATTGAAGTCTTTCGTCTGCACTACCAAGGTATCACCCTCGTAGTAGCCTATCGAGTCACCCAACCACTTATCATAGGGTAGCTCTTTAAATTCCTGATCGATTCGCACGATACGCGCGTTGTGCACCATCTCTGCTAGCAGCACCACATGAGTCGGCCCTTGCACGATCTGCATATGATTGTTGTAGAGGCTACTCATGAACGGCGCAGTTGAAGCGAAACTTATGAGACATCGGTCCGAGAGAGTTCTTCCTTCAGGCCCATCGCTCTCTGCTAATCCCATGGGCAACTCATCCTGCTGAGATCGACGAACAGCCTGCCCCTCTTCTCTCCAAGGAATTTGGCCATCAGGCGGATCTACGATGAGAGAAGTTCGATACTTGCCATTCATCTGAGCGAGGGCATCGCCGGGTGTAATCCAAAAACCGTTATAACCTCCCACATTTTCCGGCCCAGGTGCTTCGGCACCTGTTGCCTCAAGAAAAGCAAGATAGTCAGGTGTAGAAACCATCTTCGCCAACATCGTTTCCTCGTCTACTTCTAACGCGCCTTCATAGACATCGGAACGCTGGAGGCTAGTTCGGGTCTTGTAGTTCCAAACCCCTTGCACATCCGGCACGCCAAAGTCTGTCTTAGGCGGCATATAGTCCTCGGCGGCGAAGACGATCTGTCCTGCAAACGCGGCAATCATCAGACTGGCCAACGCGTTGATCCGAAAGTGAGTTCTCATAGAAACATCCTTAATCAAATTCATTGATGGGCGCAGCGGCCCTGTCTTTATAAACCTACTTTTATAAACCAAGGATTCAAGCTTAATGCAGCCATCAACACGCTTGCAAGCTGGCCTTTTGTGGGTCTACCGAACATTATCGGCAAAGATAAACTCTGATGGAGATTGTAGGCCACGAAGGTTCTCGACGAAATAGTCCCAACGCCGCTTCATGAAGTAGCGTCTATTCCCGAAACCATGGCTGGCATTGGGCAGAACCACGAGATCGAAGTCCTTGTCAGCTTCGATTAAGGCATCGACCACCAACAGGGTGCTAGAAGGATGCACATTGGTATCGAGCATGCCGTGGGCAAGCAACAGCTTGCCTTCTAAGTTAGCAGCTAGCAGTTGGTTCGCCTGATTGTCGTAGTTCGTAGTGACTACCGGCACGCCTTCGTCCGGATTGTTCTCGGGATACGTCTCTAACAGTCCCTGCCACTTCTCCCCCCAGTCGTCCTCATAGTTCCGATTATCGTGATTGCCCGCGCCGGATACGGCGACCTTGTAGAAGTCTGGATAGCGCAGTATTCCCGCAGTAGATGCGAAGCCTCCACCCGAATGCCCCCAGATGCCTACACGGCCCAGATCCATCCACGGATTGTCTGCCCCTAGCTGCCTGATCCCCTCGATCTGATCTGGCAGGCCGTTGTCGCCCATGTCTGCGTAGTAGGCATCGTGAAAAGACTTCGAGCGGCCCGGCGTACCCATGGCATCTAACTCGACCACGATGAACCCAAGCTCGGCTAGCGACTGCTTGTCATTACGGGAGGCACGAAACGAACGCGTGCCGACACTGCCGCTCTGTGGGCCAGGGTAGAGATAGTTCAATACTGGATAGGTCTTTGTCTCATCGAAGTTAGAAGGCTTGTAGAGTAGGCCGTAAAGGTCGGTGATCTGATCTCTTGCCTTTATGATGAATGGAATCGGTGCCACCCAGCCGCTAGTGATAAGTGGGTCGATATCCGTTTCTTCGAGAACCAACTGCGTCTCACCTGTTGTGCTGCGTACAACAGAGACAGGAGCGGTATTCGGTGTCGAGTAGACATCACTAAAATATTCAGCAGACTCGGACCAGCTAATCTGATGGTTTGCAGTCTCGGGGGTTAGGTTTGTCAATTCAGACCCATCGAAATTGACTCGATACAGATACTGAAAATAGGGATCACCCGGCTCTCGATTCGAGCCAAGGAAATAGATCTGCTGATTTTCAAGATCGACCTGCTGGATCTGCAGTACCGCCCAACTACCCTCGGTAATCTGCTGTGTCAATTCGCCTGACTGCAGGTCATGCAAATAGAGATGCCCCCAATTATCTTGCTCAGAGAACCAGACGAACTCATTCCGCTCGGGAAACACACGCCAATTAGCAGCGTTGAATCCGGATTCGTAATAGGTCTCGACTTGCTCGCGGTAGACAGGCCTCACCTCACCGGTTTCTGGGTCGGCAATCTGCAGCTGTGCAATCTTGTGATCCCGCGATGAAGAAACGAACGACAGTGTCTCGCTGTCTTCACTCCACTCTACGTCTAGAAATATACCGCCGCGGCCAGCTATGTGATCGCTAGTAGTCGATCTATGTGGGTCTGGTGACATATTTAGAGTTACGCTACGCGGCTCATCTTCCAGATGAATAACAATTCGCTCGATCATGAATATGTAGTCATCACCTGGCAACGGATACTTCCAAGCATCTAACTCGCCATGGCCTACCTGAGTAGACCAAAGGTACATCTCACCTACATTCCTGCCATCGTGGCGGAAGGTAGCTATCTTGGAGGAGTCAGGGGACCACAATAGAACCGGACCGTCGTCGCGCAACCACCCTGCATTATTGGTCGCATAACCATAGTCCTGCTCTCCATCGAAGGTGAGCTGACTCACCTCATAGCTCGCGGTATCGCGAACCCAAAGGTTATGCTCATCGATAAAGGCTGCCATGCTGCCGTCAGGAGAGGGGAATTCACTAGACGGAGTCTCGGCAAGCTGGTTAAGCGTGTAGCTGCTTAAGTCCAACACATAGCTCTCACCCGCGTAATCGAAATCGAGCTGCTCTGATGCCTCACCAAGATGCATCCGCGACAGGCTTAGGTCATTAGCGTCAACTTCCTCGTCCGCATAGGCTTCTAGTTCTGCTGCTAGGCGAGGCGCATCGAAAAGAGGCGACTTCTGTGCCGTCTGCACATCCACCAAAACATAGTCAGAGCCGCTCTGGGTAGAGCGGCGATAGATTAATCGATCATCAACCTGCCAGTACTGGGCGAGGATATTGCCCTGGACTAGGTCCGAAGTATTGACTGCAAGAAAGCTTTGCGCACGCTCATAATCGGCGACAGTTATGCTCTCCAAATTAAGCGCGACAGAGGTAGCCGTCTCGCTGCTAGGCGCAGGTGAACAGGCCTGAATGATGGCAAGTGAAAATAGTACTACCCCACTGCGTCTAATCGTGTGATTCATCAATGCAGGCCTCTCATGTGTGGCTGGGGAAATAGGCGCTAAAGAAGTGCGTCCAATATTAAGTCTACCGATTCGACTATGCGCTGGTCTCGAGGCCGTAAATCTGGCGCAAACTCGACGCCGGTCAAGTGCTGCAAGCCATCAATATAACGTACTGCGATCTCGCCGGCCTGTTCGTCAGAGAATTGCTGATCCTTCTCCTTCACCATGCCGCGTGCAAATTCTTTAGAGAATGAGACTGGCTTGCCATCACGATGCAGGACATCACCCTTATCATCTAAGCGCCAGAAACGCGAAGAGTCCATGGTATAGAGCTCATCTGCGGCCACTATCTCGCCTTCGCTGTTGATACCGTGCTCGGTCTTGGTATCCACCAGCACCATACCGCGCTCGGCCAGATACTGAGTGATCATGCCGAAGGCCATCAGGGATGAGTTGCGAATTTGATTGTATTGCCCCTGAGTGCACACACCACTTTCGATCAACGACTGTGCGTCAGTAGTCTTATCTACCTTGTCCTTCGTGCTCGGAGTATCCATGACATAGGGCAGAATGCCGTTAGGCACCAGATCCGCGACACTCAGTTCATGACCGGCATAGTACAGCACAGTCTCGCCAGCCTCTTTCGCCTGCATCCAGTGCTGGTACAAAGACGTAGAAGTCGAGCTCTGAGCATTAAAAAGTCGAAGTACATTTTCAAGACTCACCAACTCAAGATTCTCGGCTGGGATGACCGTCGAGCTTGGCAGCAAGCCTGCAACTTCGAATTGCGAAGAGCCCAACACATCTACTACTAAACGCAGCATATGGTCGTGATTGAAGGCTAGCACCTGATCTTTGAACGGAATGGCACCGCGATTCACATCATGTGTCGAGATTCGATTATTGCGAAACATGAGCCGAACTGGAACTCCCGAAGCACTCTTGAGTCCATCCCCAAACACCGAATCAGAGACCTTACCCTCTAATACGGTCGTTCCGGTCAATCTAGGAAGATCCCCATCATCAATAAGCTGCGCAATGGGTCGACCTTCGTTCACTGTGCTGCCGTGCTCGGCAACTAATTCTCGGATTTGCTTCTCGTCTAACATGGGAATTTTCGCTACACCCTAGTGATATGGATTAAGCAACGAAGAATAAGTGAATCGGTTAGGGACTACAAGATTGCTAGGCGCATAGCCATGCACAGAAGTGGTGTTGCCGGCGAAAGTTGCTACTGAGGTAAACCTTACTTAAGGGAGGGAAAGTGGTGCCGCCACCAAGAGTCGAACTCGGGACCTGCTGATTACAAGTCAGCTGCTCTACCACGGCTGAGCTATAGCGGCATATTCATTTACTACACTTTCAGGACGCGCATATTACATAAAAACCGCCACAGCATCAATAGTTCAGTTCGCTGATATTTCAGGCCCCTGAGCCACGGGCTCCGTCGCCCGCATATAACTGCGTCGCCGCAGGAGGAATGGACGCTCCACACAGAAATAAGTAGTCGCCGCAAGCAGCAGGACTAGCGGGAGCATGAATACAAGGGTATTGAGTGCCGCTGTGGCGATTGGATCGTCTAATCGCCACAGACTGTCCCAGTCGTGCCGCAGGAAGTAGTCCAGCACCAGATAGTGACCCATATAGATGGAGTAGCTGATTGTACCGAGGGCCACCAGTGCTTGGCCTACAAGGCGATGAAAGTGTCGCGCAATCGACAAATAGCCAATCACGAAGATCCCCCAGGCCATCGCTTCCAGCGTTGGCCAGAATATCCAAAGATGGTTGTTAGCTCCGCCGCCGCCCAACTGGTTAAAACCAAATAGCAGCACCAGCACTAGGCCAGCGCCCCCTATAGCGACATAATCCAAGCGCTTGCCCGCCACAAAATAGTTTCGATAGTAGATGCCTGTAAGCATGCCCAATAGAAATTGATCGAGGCGGCCTAGAATAGTCCAATAGCTTAGCTCGCGCATGTCGGCCCCAGCAAAATACGCACCAGTGCGCACGACAAGGAGCATGAGTATTAGCGCAGGCAATACCTTCCAGCCCCACTTCTGCACAGAGACCAATAGCGCAGGAAACAACAAATAGAAATGCCACTCCACCGCAATGGACCAAAACACAAATGTAAAAGCGCCACCATTAATTGCGGTATCGCTATTCGCCATGAAGAACACAGATTGCAGCAAGGCGACGAGACTAAAGTTTTCAGTATTAAAAGCTATACCAAGGATTAGAAAGAACAGGAACAGAGGATAGGTCCGCAGGAGTCGATTGCGGTAGAAACCTAGATAGTTCAGTTTTTTCTGCAGCGAGCCCACAGTAAATACAAATCCACTAAGCAGGAAGAAAAGGGAAACTGCGGTATGCCCCTCGATCACTAGAGCAGAGAAAGGGTTCCCTACTTTAGTCCAATTAGCCGGATCGTAGGGCGTACCGTAGGTCAGCTTATGAGAAATAAAGTGCGAGCCGTGGAAGAACAACACCAACACGGCGGCGAAGCCTCGCAGATGGTCAAGCGCAGGAATGTATCCGAAATTAGTACTCTTCATAGCGCTTACAATCGGCTCGTGTAGCAGGAAATGAAGCATACTAACTTAACACGATATTTGCTAAAGTAAGCGAGTAATAACTGGGTCGAAACCACCCAGCAATCAGGCATGTATTGCTTCTCAACGCCCTGAATAATGCCTCTAAATACCACTCTAGAGATAAGCTAGACCTCAGTTATGTTGACACCAGTTACACAAGAATGGCTGCAAATGCTCTCGCTCTACGGCTGGATCTGGATCATTCCAATCGTCGAACGTCTGTTCCCACTGAACAAGCAGCCCTTCGTCAGGTCTGGCATCATCAATGACCTGATACACACCTATCACCGCCTGCATCTGCATAGCATGATCAATGCAGCCTTCTTCGCCTGGCTCGTCACCTATGCTCAGCGACATGCCGGCCAGGGCGCCTATCTGCAGGGCTCATTGGCAAACGTGCACTGGGGCTGGAGTTTCTTCGCTCTACTCCTCATGGGCCATATCACTTTTTATGTGGCCCATTACTATTCGCACAAGATTCCTCTGCTTTGGCAGTTTCATCGCGTTCATCACAGCTCACTAACTCTCGATTCATTCTCGACGAGCCGTTTTCATGTTATCGACAAGGCGCTTTTCACTGCCCCCTATTTAATGCTAGTAACTTATTTCCAGCCGGACCCCGCTCTGGTTTTTCTATACATCTCATTCAGAGACTTTTGGGGCCGTTATGGCCACGGCAACATCAAAGATGCACATTGGTTGGGCTATATTGTCAGCAATCCCAAGTTCCATCGTTGGCATCACTCCAACCACCCAGAGGCAATCGATAAGAATTTCTCTGGTGAATTTAATTTCATGGATTACATGTTTGGCACCGCGTACTACCCGAAGGAAGGAATTCCCGACAACTTCGGCGAGACTGGCTACAGCAATAACATAATCGTGCAGCACTACCGCCCCTTCGTAGATATCTACAACATAGCGAAGAAGGATGGCATCATGGCTCTGTTTAGAAAATCGAAGCCATCGCCCAATCTCAAGAAAAACTATCAAGCAGCTCAAGAGTAAGCCCCACATGGATGGCTCAAGAAATAGTGCAGCCAGGCTGGCTCTGCAGAAACACAGCGAAGAATTTAGACGTAAAGAGCTCCGCCTAAGCGTGCTATTTCGTGCCGACACCAATCGCTTTCAGGAGTACTCGCTAAGTCACGAGGGACTCCTGCTCGATTATTCCAAAAATTTTATAGACTCAGAAACGATCTCTCTACTACTCGACCTAGCAGAGCAGAGTCAGCTGCCCGCGGCGATCGATGCGATGTTTCGCGGCGAGGAAATTAACACAACCGAGCAGCGAGCGGCGCTGCACGTTGCGCTGCGCGACCCCGAGGCGAAAACCAACACCCCTGAAGTCAGCGCTTCCCTCGAGAAGATGGCTTCGCTAGTAGCCGACCTGCATGGCGGGAAGTGGACGGGTTACAGTGGCAAGGTGATTACCGACGTCGTCAACCTTGGTATTGGCGGCTCAGATCTCGGGCCCGCAATGGTCTGTGATGCACTCACCTCCTTCGCAACTCACAAACTCAGTGTACATTTCGTGTCGAATGTCGACCCATCGCACCTCCAGAACACTCTCAAAGGCCTGCAGGCCGAGACTACCTTGTTCGTCATCGCCTCAAAGTCTTTCTCTACACTCGAAACACTGAAGAACGCCGAGGCAGCTCGTGATTGGCTGCTGCAACAGACCGATGCAACTGCCACGGCCAAGCACTTCGTCGCCATAACGACTAACCTAAGTGCGGCCATGGAATTCGGTATCGAAGAACAGAATCTGTATCCGCTCTGGGATTGGGTTGGCGGCCGATTCTCTCTATGGTCGGCAATTGGCTTACCCATTGCGATCGCCATAGGCATGGACAGTTTTCGGCAGTTGCTTGCCGGGGCGCACTCTATGGATGAACATTTTCGAACGGCACCGCTCGAGAAAAACATGCCCGTCATTCTCGCTCTGCTTAACTTTTGGTACCGGGAATACTTCGATGCTCATAGCACGGCTGTAGTGCCCTATAGCCAACGCCTCAATTTACTGCCATCTTTCCTGCAGCAGCTGTGTATGGAGAGTCTTGGCAAGAGCGTAGATAAGCAAGGCGCGCCGATCGAACACAATACCGGCGACATCATCTGGGGCACCGCCGGCACCAACGGACAGCACTCTTACTTCCAGCTCCTGCATCAGGGCACCGAATTTATTCCTGTGGATTTCATCGCCTCCGCCAACAGCGATGACCAGGGCAGTACACGGAGCAGAGCCCAGGCGCACCAACAGCTATTGGCTAACTGTTTTAGTCAGAGCTTGGCATTGATGGAGGGCAAGCTAGACGCCGATTCGATCCACAAGGTCGTGGCTGGCAACAAGCCCAGCAACACGTTGCTACTGGAGGAGCTGAACCCCTACAATCTGGGGATGTTGCTCGCGCTCTATGAACACAAGGTCTACGCTCTCAGCGTACTCTGGAACATCAATGCCTTCGATCAGTGGGGAGTTGAGCTAGGGAAGAATCTATCTACAAAAGTCTTTGCGGCCATGTCTGCGGAAACAGACCATGAACTCCTCGATGAATCGACCCAAGGTCTAATTCAAAAAGTTCAACACTGGCGAAAGGACTGTCGCTAAACACTCAATCAGATTGGGATAAATCTACCGACGAATAGTGCTCTACGATTGGGAACGGATCGTAGAAATGGTGCAGCAGGGTACGCCATTGCTGGTATTCTTCGGATCCTCTAAACCCCTCGGTATGATCCTCGAGGGTTTCCCATTTCACTAGAAGGAGATAGCGATTCTCGCGCTCGATGCAGTGGCGTAGCTCGTGTGAGATATAGCCGCGCATTGCTTCGACGATCTTCTGCGCCAAGGCAAAGGCCCTCTCGAACTCCTCTTCCATCCCTGGCTTCACATCTAATGTAGCGACCTCGAGAATCATCGGCTGTAGCTCTTCTTATTGATCATACTTTTTCACCGGCATCCAAACTTCTTCGCGAGCATTGGGGTCGTCTGCTCGCCAATCAGGCAGCAACATCTCAAAATGCTCCCGCCCATCCAACTGCCATTCCGATTGGGGCAGCCATTCGGAGAGGATAAAATTTAGCGTCTTCGGGAATTCACTCGGTGGGCTGTAATGGTCAAACACTGCAAAGTGACCACCTCGGAGAACAAACAGCTGCATCTCATCAGGAACGCAATCCCTATTCGCTACTTCGACTGCCGCCCATTTCTCGAAAACAGTCTCGGGAGTAAAATTCTCGAATCCTGCCGACCCAGAAAAATTCTGCACGGAATAGAGCACGTCGCTCACTGGGTTCTGGATTTCTTTTTTTCGCGGCATAAAGCGCTGCCAAAGACTAGGTGTTGCATCGCTTGCCACAGACATCTTTGCAGCCATACCGACCAAAAATTTATCGGACTGAAGGGAAATACGAGCAAACTCGACCTTGTGCAAGGTAATTTCCTACTACTAATTAAACTTAGGCGCTACTGGCTCGCGGGGCGTTTCATGCTCTTAAACAAGCCAATCCAGAAAGCGCCTTCGAACAAGAAGGCCAACACGAGAAAGACACCCATGCCATTCATGCTGCCAAGAGATCCGAAAAACAGCGCACAGACTAACAGCAGGGAAAGAATCAGTATTCGATAAAGTACGCGCATCACCACTCTCCTAACTTGTCTTTAGAGAAACTCTCTAGATAAATACTTGCTCGTTCGTGAGTATACAGGTTCTAGTTCCAGAAAATCCTTCATAGAATTTGGTATGGGCGGCAAGAGAAAAGACATCAATCCTATGCTCGTATTGAGCAATCCAGTCCAAGAGCATCTCGAGGTTTTCATCCTGCGCTTCCTTGGACGCGTATTTATGCGGCTCCCAAGGCCTGTGGTTTGCGTTCTGTAAGCATTGCTCGATCGGGAGATTCAGAAACACGACCTCAGTGGCATTCTCTGCCAGAATCTCTAGCAGGTCGGTGTAACAACCCTCGACCACCCAGGATGCATTATTCGCGGTGAATTCATCAATCAGTATTTTGGATTCGGCTAGCGGCATGCGCTGCGGAGGCTGCGTGGGCAGCCAAGCGAGTGAGTCCAGATCTAGGTGCGTCATGGTGGCACTTGAGAGACTAGAGGCGAGTGTAGATTTTCCTGACCCGGAATTACCGAATAGTAAAATTCTTCTCATGCCATCACCTCAAAATTTTTAGTTTTAGATCTTAGTTCAGACCATGAAGGCTAGAAGCTCTTTCGTCTTTTCCTTCATGAGCGCACCATCTCCACGCGACTCGACATTCAACCTAACCACCGGCTCCGTGTTCGACATGCGAATATTGAATCGCCAATTCTCGAAGCTCATACTCAAACCGTCTGTCTGATCCATGCTTTCGCAGGTGGCGGAATAGCTTGCTTCTATTTCCTCAAGCAGGGCCTCAGGATCTTCGATACGCTTATTGATCTCGCCACTGACTGGAAAGGCGAGCATTCTTTCATCCACTAGTTCAGATAATTTCTTACCAGTTTTAGACATCAAGCCGGCAACCAACAGCCAGGGAATCATGCCGCTATCGCAGTAGAAAAAGTCTCTGAAGTAGTGATGGGCACTCATTTCGCCGCCGTACACGGCATCCTCTTCGCGCATCCTCTCCTTAATGAAGGCATGGCCTGTCTTGCACTGAACTGCCTCACCTGAAAACTCCTCTGCAACCTGTATCGTATTCCAGGTTAGACGGGGATCATGAATAATCTTGCCGCCAGGCTCAGCCTCTAAAAAACTCTGCGCGAGAAGACCCACAATATAATACCCCTCGATGAATCGACCGTTCTCATCGAAGAAGAAGCAGCGGTCGAAATCACCATCCCAGGCGATACCCAAATCTGCACCCTCAGACAGTATGGCATCGATGGTAGGGCCTCGATTCTCCTCCAAGAGTGGGTTTGGAACACCGTTAGGGAATGTGCCATCGGCCTCGTGATGTACCTTGGAAAATTGAAATGGCAGGAAGTGTTCGATGGCGTCGATAGTTGGCCCCGCTCCTCCATTTCCCGCATTGCACACGATTTTCATCTTGCGCAGGCTCTTCGCATCGACGTATTTAAGCAGGTGTTCTATGTAGGCCGGCTGCGTGCTCTCGAAGCTGATCGATCCAGTCTCCGCACAAGGTGTAAATTCTTCGTTCTCCGCTAAGCGCTTTATCTCCTTAAGACCTGTATCACCGCTAATAGGTTTAGACGCTTCACGAACGAATTTCATGCCATTGTAGTCAGCCGGATTGTGGCTGGCCGTAATGACGATGCCGCCATCTACATTGAGATGACTGGTTGCGAAGTACACTTCTTCGGTACCACATTGACCGATATTTATAACGTCGGCACCAGACTCGGTTATTCCCCTGCTTAGGGCTGCACAAAGCTCCGAGCTAGTAAGGCGAATATCATAACCCACCACAACCTTCTTCGGTTTTAGGAACTCAACGTATGCGCGCCCTATTCGATAGGCTATGTCGCTGTTAAGTTGATCGGGTACGCGCCCCCTGACGTCGTAGGACTTGAAACAGGTTATTTCTTCGGTCATTTGTTCGGCTTCTTTCTTTGACTGTAGGTACGTTAATTCACTACACAGAAACTGCTGCGTCACGCAGCAATCCCTGTCAGAAAATATTAGCTTGTTTGCAACTGGTAAGTGTAATTTGTAGCATCGATAAATCCATCTATGCTTCCACAGTCGAAGCGGCGGCCGGCGAAACGGTAACCTATGACCTTGCCCTGCTGAGCCTGAAGTTGGAGCGCGTCTGTAATCTGCAATTCTCCATTCTTGCCTGGCGGCGTATTGCGGATTACATCGAATATGTCGGCACTGAGAATATAGCGACCGATAATCGCAAGATTACTAGGCGCATCTTCTGGCGCAGGCTTTTCGACCATATTACGAATGCGATAAACATCGTCCGCTTCGAGATCTCCCTCGATTACGCCGTATTTATAGGTCTCATCGATAGGCACTTCTTCTATCGCCACGATGCTGCATTGATACTTCTCATACAGCTTCACCATCTGCGAAAGCACCCCATCGCCCTGCGTGACGCAGTAGTCGTCCGCCAACACAACGGCAAACGGTTCGCGTCCAATCAGAGTTTCGCCGACTAGAATAGCGTGACCCAAGCCCTTCATCTCTACCTGCCGTGTATAAGAGAAAGTGCAACGCTCCATGACGTCGCGTGTGCTACTCAGGAGCTCTTCCTTGTCGGACCCAGCAATCTGATGCTCTAGCTCGTAGCTAATATCGAAATGGTCTTCTATCGCTCGCTTGCCGCGGCCAGTCACTACGCCGATCTCGGTGATCCCAGCCTCCATAGCCTCCTCGACCCCATATTGAATGAGGGGCTTAGTCACGATGGGCAGCATTTCTTTCGGCATTGCCTTTGTCGCGGGCAAGAAGCGCGTACCGTATCCGGCAGCTGGAAATAGACATTTCTTAATAACAGACATAGCGCAGAGTTTCCTTAAAAGGTGCTTCTGTGAAATAGAGAAAGCAGTCAGCCTCGCCGCACCTGCGAATCAACATCGAGCTTGGACTAGTTAGATCCGTTTTCAGACTCTGTCATAGCGGTCTTCGAAGCGGACGATATCGTCCTCGCCAAGATATTCACCCATTTGAACCTCGATGATTTCTATTGGCTCATCACTGGTATTGGTCAGTCTGTGTTTACTGCCGACCGGGATATACGTTGATTCATTGGGCTGCAGTTTGAACTCTTTGTTATCGCAGGTTACCAATGCAACACCCTTGAGCGCCACCCAATGTTCCGCCCTCTTATGGTGGAGTTGCAGCGAGATCGACGCACCCGCATTGATCACTAAATGCTTTACCTGGTATCCGGGCCTGCAGCTTAGAGACTCGTAAGAACCCCACGGTCGATAGACCAATCGATGCAGCGTGCTTTCTTCCCGCTCTTGGTCTTGCAGCTGTTGCACCAAGTGCTTAACGGACTGCGCCTGCGAGCGGAGCGTCACCATCACGGCATCCGCCGTCTCAACCACTACGACATCCCGTATCCCCGCGACAGCAACAAGTCGAGATTGCGATTGAATATAGCTATCTTGCACATCGAAGGTCAGCACGTCGCCGGATAGCGCGTTGCCCTGCTCATCCTTGGCCTGCACTTCCCACAACGCATCCCAGGCGCCAAGATCATTCCATTCCGCCTCAAGAGGTACAACCACAGCTGAGGCCGTCTTTTCCATCACCGCATAGTCGATAGAGTCGCTGCGACAACTCGCAAAGATTGACTCCGGAATTAGCTGAAAATCCTCTCCACGCTCAAGGCTGGCGTAGGCCTGATGGCAGCTATCGAAGATATCTGGAGCATGGCGCTTCAGCTCCGCCAAATAAGTAGAGGCAGAAAACAAAAACATGCCGCTATTCCAAAAATAGTTACCGCTATCCAGATAGGTTTGCGCGGTTTCCTGATCCGGTTTTTCTACAAACTGCTCTACGCAATATCCATTGCCGCCTACAAGTTCTGCACCCTTCTCTATATAGCCGTAGCCCGTTTCTGGGACACTTGGCACTATGCCGAATGTGGCCAACTTTCCTTGCTTGGCAGACAGCAATGCCTGGGCTATCGCTTGCTGAAATGCTGCTTGATCCTGAATTACGTGATCGGCCGGCAAGACCAGCAGAAGTGGGTCCGCGTTATCTTGCAGTGCGCACAAGGCAGCAAGAGCTACCGCCGGCGCCGTATTTCTGCCTACAGGCTCTAGCAATATATTGCTGTGCTCTTTCCCAAGTTGCCTTAATTGCTCAGCCACTAGGAAGCGATGGGCGCCATTACAAACGACTATCGGGTCTTCAACGTCAGGCACGCCCTCTAGACGAGACAAGGTTTTCTGAAACAGCGAGCCCTGCATGTTGGGGAAATCAATAAATTGCTTTGGTAGCATCGATCGGGAGACTGGCCAGAGGCGGGAACCCACACCACCAGCGAGAATAACGGGAATTAACATAGAGCTTGCTACCTTGGACTTCATAAAAGGAAATGACGAAAAGGAACGATATAGTACCAAAATATTGTCTATTTTAATAAATAGAGCCGATTCAACAGCCTGCCATCAATTTATGATCGATTATTTGGCCCCGGCGCGATAACATCCTAGCCTTTACAGAACCACCCCTCGGAGGGGTTTAACCAACTCATGACACAAGTCGAACACAACTTTGTTCCTAAGAATTCCTATACATTGGAAGAATTGGTAGATTGCGGCCACGGTCGTCTATTCGGTCCGGGCAACGCCAAGCTACCCGTGGACAATATGCTCATGCTCGATCGCATTGTTCAGATCGATAGCGATGGCGGCGAACGCGGCCGCGGCCAGATAATCGCGGAGCTGGATATAAAACCGAATCTTTGGTTCTTCGACTGCCACTTTCCCGGTGACCCCGTCATGCCGGGGTGCCTAGGACTAGATGCCTTGTGGCAGCTATTGGGATTCTTCCTCGGCTGGAGCGGTCACCCCGGCAAGGGTCGGGCGCTTGGAGCTGGCGAAGTGAAATTTACCGGTGAAATATTGCCGACTTCAAAGAAGGTAGTTTACGAACTATCGATAAGTCGACTTATCAATAGAAGCTTAGTTATGGGCATCGCCGACGGAAAAGTGTCTGTAGATGGCAAGACAATCTATACCACCAAAGCATTGAAAGTTGGTCTGTTCACGCCAGGAAGTTCATTCTAGTGCAGGATGCATGAGTGATATTTTTTTGATCGGGGAAATCGTATGAAGCGCGTTGTAGTTACTGGTATCGGAATTGTGTCCTGTTTGGGCAATGACAAAGAGTCTGTGCTCGATTCTCTCAAGGCGGGGCGCAGTGGTATTCGACACAATTCTGCCTATGAAGAAATTGGCATGCGTAGTCATGTCAGTGGGTCGGTGCAGATCGATACAGCCGAACTGATCGACCGCAAGATACTCCGGTTTATGGGCGACGCATCTGCCTATGCCTACCTAGCCATGGAGCAGGCGATATCTGACGCCAACCTTACGGAAGACGAGGTATCCAATTTCCGCTCAGGATTAGTAGTGGGCTCCGGCGGCGGTTCCTCCGAAGAGCAGCTCGAATCTACAGATATCATGCGTGAAAAAGGTTTGCGTAGAGTCGGGCCCTATCGTGTAACGCGTACGATGAGCAGCACCACATCCGCTTGTCTGGCCACTCCATTCAAAATCAAAGGCGTCAACTACACAATCTCATCTGCCTGTGCGACCAGCGCACACTGCATTGGCCATGGAGCCGAGCTGATTCAGCTAGGCAAGCAGGATATAGTTTTCGCAGGCGGCGGCGAGGCAGAACACTGGACAATGAGCCATATGTTCGATGCTATGGGTGCGCTTTCAACTAAATACAACGACACTCCCGATAAAGCCTCACGCGCTTTCGATGCTGACCGCGATGGCTTCGTGATCGCTGGCGGCGGTGCGATTCTTGTCATGGAGTCTCTCGATCACGCCCTAGCCCGAGGCGCGAAAATCTACGCCGAGATAACTGGCTACGCGGCAACTTCTGATGGCCACGACATGGTTGCGCCTGCAGGTGAAGGCGGCGCACGCGCGATGCAGATAGCGACCGCAGGCCTGGAAGGCTCGGTAGACTACATCAACACACACGGTACTAGCACGCCGGCCGGTGACGTTTCGGAACTACGCGCAATCAAAAGCGTATTCGGTGAAAATGTACCGACACTTAACTCAACCAAGTCGCTGACGGGTCACTCACTTGGCGCGGCAGGTGCACAGGAAGCCATCTACAGCCTATTGATGATGGAGAATGATTTTATTGCTGCCTCGGCCAATATCGAGAACCTAGACGAGGAAGCGAAGGGGATGCCCATCGCAATCGAGCGGCAAGATGACGTTACTCTGAACCGCGTCATGTCGAATAGCTTCGGCTTCGGTGGCACCAATGCCTGTCTGGTCTTCGATCGCTATAACGACTAACAGGCAGTGGCTACGGAAACTAAATCTCAACTTAATGGGTCCTATAATTAGTATGAAGATGAGTTTCCCGTCCCAAATCAAACTGTTTCTGCTACTCGGCACTTTCCTGCTCGCAGGCAACGTTGCCCAAGCACAGCTCACACCGCGCACGGTCTCCGGCCTAGCGACGCAACCGGCTTATCCACAGCCCCTCCCTCTGGAACAGGCTTTTCCTTTCTATGTCAGTGCCGTTAGCCCAGGGCGGTACAAGATTGTCTGGAACCTACCCCAAGGCCACTATCTGTACAGGCACGCCTTCGAATTCACATTGAGCCAGCAAGTCGATTCGGTAGAGCTCCCCATAGAATCTTTGATGCCCGATGGCTTGAAGAAAAACGACCAATTCTTCGGTGATATTGAAGCGTATTATGGTCAGCTAGATATCGATCTAAGCCTCAGTACCGTTCCGGGCCCGGACGCAAGAATATTCATCAGCTATCAAGGCTGTGCCGATTGGGGATTCTGTTATCCTCCGCAACGCTTCGAATTTCTGCTAAATCCCTAATCACAGCTCTTTCTTTCGCAAAAAAGCGTGAAATGTCTGCTATTTTCTGAGAAAATGTCGACAAAATAGCTAATCAGGCTTCTCGGGCGAAAATTCACCCAGCCGCCACATTAGGGGAAAAACATGTCATCAATACTGGCCCTGCATGGACCTAACCTAAATCTACTCGGTAGTCGCGAACCCCACATCTATGGGACCGACACCCTGGACGACATTAATCAACGCCTAGCTGCAAAATGCACGGAGTCGGGCCACCAATTCGACAGCCTGCAGGCTAACTCTGAGGGCGAGATAATCGATCGATTGCACGCGGCGCGAAAAGACGGCACGGCATTCATGATCGTGAACTTTGGTGGATTCACCCACACCAGCATTGCTATACGCGACGCGATCCTCGCCTGTGAGATTCCCTTCATCGAAGTGCATCTTTCAAATCTATTCAGCCGCGAAGAATACCGGCATCATTCCTATTTTTCCGACATCGCTGTCGGATGTGTGATTGGCCTGGGCGCCCAAGGTTACGAATTGGCGCTTCAGGCTGCTTGCAAAAAACTAGCTAACTAAAGACTCTAAGCGAGATATTCCTATGGACATTAGAAAAGTAAAGAAGTTGATCGAGCTGTTGGAATCTTCCGACATCGCAGAAATCGAAATCAAGGAAGGCGAAGAGTCGGTTAGAATTAGCCGCGGATCCGCCTCAATGCCAGCACCCATTGCCTATCAGGCACCGCTGGCTCCTGTTGCCGCAGTGCCGGCCCCTAGCGCAGTAGCGGCACCCGTAGCTGCCGCTCCCGTTTCTGAAGAAAATGCGATCAAGTCGCCTATGGTTGGAACTTTCTATCGCTCTCCTTCCCCCTCCTCTCCTGCGTACGTTGAGGTTGGCAAACATGTAAAGGCAGGAGACGTGGTGTGCATTGTCGAAGCGATGAAGATGATGAATCAAATCGAGGCTGACCAAGCTGGCGTGATCGAGGCTTTTCTGGTTGAAGATGGCGAACCGGTCGAGTTCGACCAACCATTGATTAGAATCGTATAGAACGCTCTTTGTGTACCCAACCTAATCCAAGGATAGCTTCATGCTCGAAAAAGTTTTAATAGCCAATCGCGGTGAAATCGCACTGCGTGTACTTCGTTCTTGTAAAGAACTTGGAATCAAAACTGTCGCCGTCCATTCGACGGCGGACCGGGATCTAATGCATGTTCGACTCGCCGACGAGTCGGTCTGCATAGGGCCGCCCAGCCCAACAGACAGCTACCTCAACACGCCCGCTATCATCTCTGCGATGGAAGTAACCGACGCCGATGCCGTGCATCCCGGCTACGGTTTTCTATCGGAGAACGCCGACTTCGCCGAGCAGGTCGAGAACAGCGGCTTCGTGTTTATCGGCCCAACCGCCGAGACTATTCGCCTGATGGGCGACAAGGTTTCAGCCATCGAAGTAATGCGCGAAGCCGGAGTGCCTACCGTGCCCGGCTCGAATGGCCCCATAGACGACAACAACGAGCGCACACTGTCGCTGGCTAAAGAGATTGGCTACCCGGTCATTATCAAGGCGACAGCAGGTGGCGGTGGCCGCGGCATGCGTGTCGTGCACAATGAGGCAGCCCTACTCAAAGCGATATTCGTCACACAGGCCGAGGCCAAATCTTTCTTTGGCAACGGTGTGGTGTATCTGGAGAAATTTTTGGAGAATCCGCGCCATGTGGAAATCCAAGTCATCGGCGATGGCAAGGGCAATGCGCTCTACCTTGGCGACCGAGACTGCTCTCTGCAACGACGCCATCAGAAAGTATTAGAGGAAGCTCCTGCTCCAGGCATTCCGGACAAAGTACGCGCAGAAGTCGCGGAAACCTGTATCCAGGCTTGCAAGAACATGAACTATCGAGGCGCTGGCACCTTGGAGTTCTTGTACGAAGACGAATCATTCTATTTCATTGAAATGAATACCCGCGTACAGGTAGAACATCCCGTTACAGAAATGATTACCGGTGTAGATATCGTTAAAGAGCAGCTTCTAATAGCCGGCGGCGCGCCACTGTCTTATGAGCAAGAGGATATCCATTTCCGCGGACACGCCTTCGAGTGCCGGATCAACGCCGAGGACCCTGTCACGTTTATGCCCAGCCCAGGCAAGATAAAGATGTTCCACGCGCCGGGCGGCAACGGAGTCCGTGTCGATTCGCATCTCTATAGCGGCTACAGCGTTCCTCCCTACTATGACTCTTTGATAGCCAAACTTATCTGCCACGCAAACACCCGAGAGGCAGCACTGAAACGCACACAGATTGCTCTGGATGAGATGCTGATCGACGGTATCCGCTGCAATATTCCGCTGCATCAAGACCTTGTGCGCGATGCCGAGTTTCAAAAGGGTTGTGTCAACATCCACTACCTAGAAAAGAAGCTTGGATCCTAGAACTCCCCGAGTCTTCTCACTATGGCATGGCAACAACTCAGGCTTCAGGTACGATCCGATCAGATTGAACCTCTAGAACAACTGTTACTAGATTATGGCGGCCTCTCAATAAGCTATCTGGACGCCGAAGATCAGCCGGTATTTCAAAAGGAACCAGGTAGCACACCATTATGGGATCTTGTTGATCTTGTCTGCCTATTTGAGAAAGAGGCAAATCTCGATGGATTGCTTTTCCTGCTACAACAACACCCTGCAGTTGAAGACAAGGAGTCTCTGACTCTCGAAGTATTGGAAGATCAAGCCTGGGAGAGATCCTGGATGTCAGATTTTAAGGCGATGCGGTTTGGCGAGCGCCTTTGGGTCTGCCCGAGTTGGCAGGAACCTCCCGAACCAAGCGCCATCAATATTATGCTCGACCCCGGCCTCGCCTTCGGCAGCGGCAGTCACGCCACCACCAGCATGTGCCTACAATGGCTGGAGAAAAATACTCGCGATGACAGCACAGTAATCGACTACGGCTGCGGCTCCGGCATTCTCGCCATCGCAGCGGCCTTGCTCGGGGCGCCTCGCGTCATCGCTGTGGACAATGACCCCCAGGCAATTACTGCAACGATCGAGAACGCGAAGCGCAACAACATCCCTGAGGGTGTTATCGAGACCTATCTGCCGGACCAATTGCCTGACGACAGGACAACTCTTCAGTCAGACATACTCGTCGCAAACATACTCGCTGAGCCACTCATGCAGCTTGCCGAAAACCTCTCTCAACTCGTAAAACCCAAGGGGCATATCGCCCTGTCTGGATTACTAGCAGAGCAGGCTGACGGACTACTTGAACATTACGGTTCCTGGTTCGAGATGGACGAGGCAGTCCTGAGCGAGGAATGGGCGCGATTGAGCGGTATCCGCCTCACTTAGCAAGCAAGTGAATTGAGCTTGTTGTAGGCAAGACAAAGGGATTGACCTACAATCCCTTGCTAACTTGTAGCTCGAAGCACTGCCACATGTCGTTCAATGTAACTCAATGCCCCTCCTGTGAATCCACCTTCAACACGAACTCTCGTGTATTAGCTGCTGCTGCGGGCAAAGTGCGCTGCGGAGCCTGCCTCAATGTATTCGAGGCAATCGACAATTTCCTGACTCCAGAAGAAACGGACGCAGCGCAAGACCAAGACGAGTCGGTTTTCGTAGGCAATGATCCGCAAGAATTTTTCGACCCCTCTTCGTTTCTTACTCGCAGCGCCTTGAACGAAACCCATGGCGACGAACCTGTCCGGGACTATCCTATCGATGAACAACACCTGCATCAGGACTTGGAACAATCCGAAACTGCGAGTTCAGACTTCTTCGCCACAGTGACCGGAGAACTTCAGGGTAGAACAGAAGCGCCCGTTGTAGAAAATAGGCCTGAAGACGAAGAGCAGCAGAGTGATCGTCCTGAGGACCTACAGACAAGCATCGCCGATGAGAGCATCGATGAGGAATTCGAAGAAGATATCCTACACTCGGAAACAGAGACTCATGAGCTCACTGAAGACGACACAGCCGATTCCTGGGCAGAGGAATACATTGAATCAGAACCAACGCAGCCTGATGCTGAAGAATTGCACATTGTGGCAGAGGCAACTGATGCTCATGAGCTCACTGAAAACGGCGCAGCCGGCTCTTCGTTCGAAGCACGCATTGGGCCAGAGCCAGAGCCAGAGCCAGAGCCAGAGCCAGAGCCAGAGCCAGAGCCAGAGCCAGAGCCAGAGCCAGCTAATGCTGAAGAAATGCAGGTTGAAAGTACAGAGTCGTTTCTTGGCTCGGGCCTATCCGCCTCGTTCACCTTTAATCCCCATGCACCTCCTCAAGTGCGAATCGGTACGCCCGAATCAGATAGCCCTGCAGACAACGAGACAGCAAGCGAGCAGCTAGTCGACTCGAATGTTGCACGTGATGCCGAAGCCGAATTCAACGAAGACAATGAAAGGCAATCACTAGATACGCAGGCGGAAGCACTGGAAGCAGATGATCAGGCTCTCTACGACTCCGCCAACTTACCGATGGACGATGAAGTCACTGGCCCTCCTGCGAATGATGAGGCCACTCCAGCTTTCGCAGCAGAAGAGGCAACCACCGAAGCACTCCCAATCGCAGAACCTAGCACGGCGCCAGAGGCAATCGAAGAACCTGCTGCGGATATCGAAAACACGAGTATCGACATCGAGTCACCAAGCGTTGAAGCGGACGATACCCCAAGCCTAACCACGCTAGAAGAACTGGCCAGCGAGAGCGCGGCCGAAGATGAAGAGTCAATCATTGAAGTGCCGCAGACAAGCGCTCAAGAAGTGGATGAAGATTCAACCGAAGCGATACGCTCTAGGGCGCTGGAAGCAGAACTAAGCGATGAAGAAGCGTTGGAAGCGATTCCTCGAGAGAACCTTGCTGCCCTGGGCAAAATGTCGATGCCCGTCGAGCTCTTAGCTAGAAAAGAGAGTCGCCTATTACGCAGCACCCTACTCTTTCTTTCCATCCTGCTATTCGGCGGCCTGCTTTGCTCTCAATATTTGTGGCAGCGTATGGAACTGTATAGTCAGCATCCTCAATTACGCCCTGGGTATGAAGTTGCCTGCACCTACATAAACTGCACACTGCCAGAATACGCAGACATCGATTCTATTCGCAGCGAGAATCTTACCGTGCAGACGCATCCGACCTTCGCGAATAGCCTGATGGTTAACACAGTCATTCGCAACACGGCGGCATTCGAGCAACCCTTCCCAATTCTTATACTCAGTTTCAATAGCGTGGAGAACAGCGTCATCGCGCTGCGCGAATTTACTTCCGCTGAATACCTAGCCCCAGAACTTAGTTCCGTCCAGACAATGCCAGCCAAGACACCGGTGCAAATCGGTCTAGCCATAATGGACCCGGGCCCTGAAGCCGTAAACTACACTCTGGCATTCCGCTGGCCTTAGCCACGAATTTGTCGTCTGCACTCTGTCTGCAATAATCAGCTGTGCAAAAGACGAACAAATTGCTTTAACTGGAAATGCGTCCCCGCTATCATAGCTACCCCCTAGCAAAGTCAGCACAACTGCAATAACAAGAATGATAGACGTCGGCCCCTACAAACTAAAGAACTCACTATTCCTCGCACCGATGGTGGGCGTTAGTGACACACCCTTTCGGGAAATCTGCACAGAAGCTGGCGCTGGCCTAACTGTCGCGGAAATGCTGACGAGCAATGCAGAATTATGGCAGAACGAACGCAATAGACTAAAACGAGTAAAGCCTAAAAGTCTTGGGCCTCATGTCGTGCAAATTGCAGGATCTGATCCCGAGTTGATGGCCCAAGCAGCAGCACTGAATGCAGAACTCGGCGCCGATGGCATCGATATCAACATGGGCTGCCCCGCGAAGAAGGTACTGAAGAAAGCAGCAGGCTCAGCGCTCCTTAAAGATGCAAAGTTAGTAGAGAGAATTTTAAAAGCTATAGTCTCACGCGTCGACATTCCCGTGACGCTGAAGATACGCACTGGCTGGAGTCCCGAAACAAGAAATGGCGTTGAGATCGCGAAGATTGCTGAGGACAGCGGCATTAGCTTACTCACTGTGCACGGCCGTACCCGAGAATGCCGTTTCAAAGGTTATGCAGAGTACGACACCATTGCCGCAATTAAGAACGCCATCTCGATTCCTGTAATTGCCAACGGCGATATAGATTCACCGCACAAGGCCGCAGCAGTCCTTAAGCACACTCAAGTAGACGGGTTAATGATCGGTCGTTCTGCACAGGGCAGGCCATGGATATTCAAAGAGATAGAACACTATCTTGCTACAGGGAAGACTCTTCCCGCGATCAATCTAAAAACTCGTCTCGATATAATTTTTTCACACCTTATGAAGCTTCATAGTTTCTATGGCGACGTGAAAGGAGTATGGTATGCACGTAAGCATGTTGCCGCATATGTAAAAGAATTATTAGAATCGCGTGAATTTATGAAAATCTTCAATACTATCGAGTCCCCGGCCGCACAACTCGACTGCATCAATGCGTACTTCTCTCGCTTGGACGATGGCCTACTACAAGAACAAGGGGCTAAAGCCGCGTGAATAAGTTCGATAGTATTGCAAACCACCTGGAGCCAATTCAGGCTCAAGACAACACCCCCTCTGCACAACAAGAAAATACACTTCGAGCCGAAGTCAAACGTTCACTAGGCCGCTATTTTGAAAATATCGAAGATGAGGCGGTTACCAATCTTCACCATTTGGTTATTTCAGAAGTCGAGCCCCCCCTGATTGAGGCGGTAATGCGTTATTGCGGCAACAATCAAAGCAAGGCATCTATCATGCTTGGTTTGAACCGTGGTACGCTACGCACCAAATTAAAGCTATACGGTTTACTCTAATTTCCATCGATCGGCCCTCTGAATTTAGTCTCATCGAACTCATCTAAGCCATACGGCTTAGTGAGATTGGAAGAAATCTAGATAGCCGGTTTTGCATCAACCCCAACTACGCCCACAAGTAAAGATAGCCCTATGACAACAGAAAAATCTGCTGCCATTCGTCGTGCATTGATTAGCGTCTCCGACAAAACTGGCATTGTTACCTTCGCAAAAGCTCTCCATAAACTTAACATCGAGATACTCTCCACCGGGGGCACCTATAAGTTGCTCACACAAGAGGGCGTTCCAGCGATAGAAATCTCGGAGTACACCGGCTTTCCAGAAATGATGGACGGCAGGGTTAAGACTCTACATCCGAAGGTCCATGGTGGCATCCTAGCCCGCCGTGATCTGGACCAGGCGGTTATGGAAGAACATGACATACCTCCGATCGACCTAGTGGTAGTCAACCTCTACCCTTTCGAAGCCACTGTAGCTAATCCAGACTGCGATTTACCAACGGCGATCGAGAACATCGATATTGGTGGTCCTACCATGCTGCGTGCGGCTGCAAAGAACAATCGCTTCGTCGCGGTAGTGGTAAACCCATCGGACTACGACGGCATCGTTGATCTCTTACAAGCCAATGAAGGCAGCATCGACCAGGACACGCGTTTCGACCTAGCGGTAAAGACGTTTGAACACACGGCAGCTTACGATGGCGCCATCGCCAATTACCTTGGCGCGAAGATCGACCCTGAGTCGAACTTTCCCAGAACCTTTAATACTCAATTCCTGAAGACTCAGGAGATGCGTTACGGAGAGAACCCGCATCAGAATGCCGCCTTCTACGTGGAAAAAAACCCCAAACAAACAAGCATCAGCACAGCAGAGCAGTTACAAGGCAAGGCGTTGTCTTATAACAATATCGCCGATACCGATGCCGCTCTGGAATGTGTTAAATCATTCAGCGAGCCTGCCTGCGTAATCGTGAAGCATGCGAACCCTTGTGGAGTTGCCATAGCGGAGTCGCCGCTTGAGGCGTACGAACTCGCCTTTCAGACCGACCCAACTTCGGCCTTCGGTGGCATCATCGCGTTCAACCGCGAGCTAGATGCTCAGACTGCACAACGCATCGTCGACCAGCAATTCACCGAAGTAATCATAGCGCCTTCTATTTCCGCAGCCGCGCTTGAAATTACTGCCGCGAAGAAGAATGTACGCGTACTGCGCTGCGGCGAATTGAATGACCATAGAGAAAAAGAGCTGGACTATAAGCGCGTCAATGGCGGGTTACTAGTACAGGATCGCGATATTCATCAAATCTCCCGCGACGACCTAAAGGTCGTCAGCGCTCGCGCACCTACCGAGGAAGAGATTCGCGACCTATTGTTCGCCTGGTCTGTTGCGCAATATGTAAAATCTAATGCCATCGTCTACTGCAAGAACAATCAGACCATTGGCATCGGTGCCGGACAGATGAGTCGTGTCTACAGCGCGAAGGTTGCGGGCATCAAGGCGGCCGATGAAAACCTGGTAGTAAAAGGTTCCGTGATGGCATCTGACGCCTTCTTTCCTTTCCGCGACGGCATAGACGCGGCCGCTGAAGCAGGCATCGCCGCAGTCATACAACCTGGCGGATCGATGCGTGATGACGAGGTTATCGCCGCTGCCGACGAGGCAAATATAGCGATGGTTTTCACCTCCATCCGGCATTTCCGTCACTAGTCGCGCACTCAACACGAGATCGAAGCATGAAGGTATTAGTTATAGGCAGCGGCGGCCGCGAACACTCCTTAGCGTGGAAGGCCGCTCAATCCAACACTGTCGATAAAGTATTCGTGGCGCCGGGCAATGCCGGCACCAGCAGAGAATCAAAGGTAGAGAATGTCGCGATAGATCCTCTCGACTTTCCCGCGCTGGCGGATTTCGCGTCAAGTGAAAATATCGGACTTACTATAGTGGGACCTGAGGCACCTTTGGTCGATGGAATCGTCGACTACTTTCTAGAGCGCAACCTGCCCTGTTTCGGACCATCGAAGAATGCGGCGCAGTTAGAAGGCTCTAAATCTTTCACCAAAGACTTCCTCAGCAAACACAATATACCCACCGCCTTCTATCAAACCTTTACCGAAGTTGCAGCGGCGAAGAGCTACATCATCGAAAACGGCGCACCTATCGTCATCAAGGCCGACGGTCTCGCCGCTGGCAAGGGTGTGATCGTCGCCATGACAGAAGATGAGGCTATTGCTGCAGTCGAAGACATGCTCTCTGGAAACAAATTTGGAAATGCCGGGCACCGAGTCGTAGTAGAGGGCTTCCTTATCGGTGAAGAGGCCAGCTTCATCGCCATGGTTGATGGACGCAACGTGTTGCCGATGGCTACCTCACAAGACCACAAAGCGAGAGACGACGGTGACAAGGGTCCGAATACGGGCGGCATGGGAGCTTACTCCCCAGCACCGGTAGTCGATGACGTGATCTATCAGCGCATCATGGACCAGGTGATTCTACCCACCGTTGCAGGCATGGCAGCGGACGGCAATGATTACACAGGCTTCCTCTATGCAGGACTGATGATTACCGAGTCTGGCGAGATAAACGTAGTGGAGTTTAATTGCCGCTTCGGCGACCCCGAAGCACAGCCGGTAATGATGAGGCTGCAATCAGACCTAGTTCAGCATTGCCTAGCTGCACTCAACCAGACGCTGAATGAGGAAGAGGCCCAGTGGGATGATAGATCCGCAGTGGGCGTTGTACTCGCAGCTGGGGGCTATCCAGAGTCTTACGGCAAGGGCTTCCCGATCAGCGGGCTCGATCAGCCCCTAGAGTCACATCAGAAGATATTCCATGCTGGTACCGCAGAGAAAGATGGCGCAGTAGTTACCAGTGGCGGCCGAGCGCTCTGCGCTACCGCTCTGGGCGGGACAGTCTCGGAGGCTCAAGCTGAAGCCTATAAAATTCTGCACAATATTACCTGGGATAACGTCTATTTTCGAAATGACATTGCCTATCGCGCCATTGCCAGAGAGAATGGCTAAGATATGGCTAACAACACCAACCTAGATTTCCTCGATCGCTGCCTTGTTCAATTCGACCAAGCTCTGCGCAGCTGTGTACCCGGTTCTAGCAATGCACGTCGACTCTCGCCTGCCGCAGCCACGAAAGAATTCGACCTGAACGAGGCTGATAGACAGCATGCGGCCGGACTAATGCGCATCAACCATACTGGCGAAGTCTGCGCACAGGCTCTGTATCAAGGGCAGGCAGCAACCGCCAAGTTAAATGATGTACGGCAGTCTATGGAAGAAGCTGCTGCCGAAGAAGTTGATCACCTGGCTTGGTGCGAAGAGCGCCTGCAGCAATTGGACAGCAGACCGAGCGCACTGAACCCTCTGTGGTATACATTATCCTTTGGGGTGGGTGCGGCAGCGGGACTAGCCGGCGACAAATGGAGCCTAGGGTTCGTTGCTGAGACAGAAGATCAGGTTTGCGAACACCTTGAAGAACACCTCGATGAGTTACCTCAGAACGACAGTAAGAGCCGTTCGATTCTCGAACAAATGATCGCGGACGAGAAACAACACGGGGAATCGGCCCGCAAAGCCGGTGGTGCAGAGCTACCCGCTCCTATCAAGCAGGCCATGACGGTCATGTCCGAAGTAATGAAGAAGACTACCTACCACATTTAGATTGATAGATAGACTCGACTCTGATCACTACCTAGCTACTATTTCTCAGCCTCATGCATCTCAAAATCGTGGGTAACTATTACGCCGGCGTTTTTCATCATGATCGATGCCGAACAATATTTATCCGCAGAGAGTTCGATTGCACGCTGCACATGCTTCTCACTGAGATCAAAACCGGTGATCTTGAAATGCAGATGAATAGACTCGAAGGTGGCTGGTGTTCCGTCAACTCGCTCTGCGGTGACCTCAGCCTCGCATGCCGTTACCGATTGCTTCGCCTTCTTCAAGATCGTCACTACATCGTAGGATGAGCAACTGCCAACACTGAGAGCCATCAGCTCCATGGGCCGCATGCCCATATTTCGCCCGCCACCTTCCGGCGCACCATCGAGTACAATCGCATGTCCGCTGCCGGATTCCGCAACAAACATTACGTTTTCAACCCAGTTCACTCTCGCTTTCATTTTCTAATCCTATGTAGGCCTTACTTTGCAGAATTCGGCATAAAATACCGCTATCTAAGCTCCAGCATCCAAAAAATATCGGCAATACAGCAAGACGCGAATCAAGAAAACCGGAGCAGTAACCGATACTAGCCAGTATATGGAATGGCGAGCAAGGTTAACATAGTTAACATGTGCGAAAAGCGCCGCAACACGAGTGATGACAGTGACTCCATAACAAAGCTTGGCGCGATCGTGACTCAACTATTAGAGTAAGCAGCAGCACGGTCACAGTCTTTCGACATCAGCTATTATTGTGATGGGCATCTCACAATTGCGAGTTAAATGTGATATAAATTTAACTCGCTAGAAAAAGCAGGAGTTTTATCAATGGCACTCATGGCCATTACGCCACATATCGAAGACTTGGATAATTTTTTATCTCATTGTCATCGAAAGAGTTACCCGAATAGATCTACTATTATTTATGAGGGCGACAAATGCGACACCTTGTATTACATCATCAAGGGATCGGTTTCCGTTGTCCTCGAAGAGGATGAAGGCAAGGAAGTTGTCATCACTTACTTGAATCCCGGAGACTTCTTCGGCGAGATGGGTCTGTTCGAGAAGGCGGAAGAACGCAGCGCTTGGTGTCGTGCCAGAAACGCCTGCGAGGTAGCAGAAATCAGCTATGCGAGTTTCAATACCTACATACGCTCACACCCAGAGATCGTATTCACTATCGGTCAGCAGATGGCTCATCGCCTGCGCAATACAACACGCAAAGTAGGCGATCTTGCCTTCTATGACGTGACTGGACGCATCGCTCGAACACTTATCGATCTGAGTAAAGAGCCCGACGCCATGACTCACCCCGATGGCATGCAAATAAAGATTACTAGGCAGGAGATTGGCAGGCTGGTGAACTGTTCCAGAGAGATGGCTGGACGAGTCTTGAAGACTCTCGAGGAACAGGAGCTGATCAGTGTCAGCGGTAAGGCGATAGTCGTTTTCGGTACGCGCTAGTAACTCAGCCGCTGCGGCTTAAGCCACGGCTTCACCAAACTCTATTCAGCGAACATTAGCTCCTTCAGCTTCGCACCCGGACTGGGTGCGCGCATAAAAGACTCTCCTACCAGAAACCCATAAATCCCTGCGTCTGTCATGGTATTCACATCCTCTCGAGTATGAATGCCACTCTCTGTAATGAGTACCTTGTCTGCCGGCACCTGCGCAGCTAAATCTAGCGTAGTCTGCAGAGAGGTTTCAAAGCTGTGTAGGTTTCGATTGTTGACCCCTATCAGGTCGGTATTAAGCAGCAGGGCCTGCTCCAATTCACTTTGATTGTGCACTTCGACCAAAACATCAATACCGATCTCGTTGGCGCAGTCTGCCAACTCGATTAGTTGCGTGGGTTGCAGAGCAGCGACAATGAGCAGAATACAATCGGCACCAAGCGCTTTCGATTCGGCGATCTGATAAGTATCGATCATGAAATCTTTGCGGATAACCGGTATCCCACACGCCGCTCTAGCCTGTAGAAGGTACTCGTTACTCCCTTTAAAAAACTTCTCATCGGTCAACACTGAGAGACAAGTCGCTCCATTCGCCTCGTAGTCAGCAGCGTGCTGCGCAGGCTGGAAGTCTTCGCGAATTAAGCCCTTCGATGGCGAGGCCTTCTTTATTTCCGCGATTACGGCGACCTGTTGCAACTGCACGCGCTCACGCATCGCCTCGGAGAAAGGTCGCACCTGATCAATAGAGGGGAATCGCGCCTCCAACTCAGCATAAGACACAGCGGCTTTTGCCGCCGCCACTTCCAGCTGTTTATTCAAAACTATTTGTTCAAGAATTGTAGCTTTAGACAAAATACGCACTCGCTCTACTTTGAAAGTCTTCTGTGATGCTCTTCTACTATGTTTTTCTACTATGCTTTTCTATATTAAGAGCCAATCTATTTCTTCAGCGACTGGGTGAACTCGGCCAGCTGCTCTAACTTAGCTAAAGCCTCACCTGACTTCAGAATACTCTGCGCCTTGACAACGCCGGCGACCAGATCATCCGTCAAATTCGCCGCATAGATAGCAGCACCTGCATTTAGGGCCACGATATCTGCAGCAGCCTGATTTCGATTACCAAGCGCATCCTTCAACATGGCCAGGCTTTCTTCAGCACTATCGATCTGCAGCATGGAATAGTCTGCGTAACGCTTAATTCCGAAGTCGGAAGGCTCAACGGAATACAGTGAGATCTTGCCATCACGCAGCTCGCCTACTGTCGATGTCGCTGCGATGCTAATCTCATCCAGCCCATCTTCTGCCGCCACAATCAAGACGTGGCTGCTGCCTAGCTCTTTCAACACCTCTAACAGGGAAGGTATCCAAGCGGCATCAAACACCCCGATAATTTGATTCGACGCGCCTGCCGGGTTTGTCAGAGGACCCAATAGGTTGAATACCGTTCTAACTCCGATTTCCTTTCTCGCCGTAATCACATGTTTCATGGCGCTGTGGTGAGCCGGCGCAAACATGAATCCGATTCCCACCTGCTCAACAGTCGCGGCAACATCCTCGGCACTCAAGGTTAGATTAACGCCTGCCGCTTCCAATACGTCGGCACTACCGCTGTTACTAGTCGCCCCGCGATTGCCGTGCTTCGCCACCTTAGCTCCTGCGCAAGCAGCGACGATAGCTGAGGCTGTAGACACGTTGAACTTGTTGGAACCACTACCACCGGTTCCACAGGTATCGACCATGTGTGGGTGATCTGCCAGTTGCACCTTCGTCGCCAATTCACGCATTACCGTTGCGCCACCTAGTATCTCCGACGCCTTCACGCCCTTCATCTGCAGGCCGACAAGAAAAGCTGCATTCTGTGCGTCGGTAGATTCACCCGACATGAGCTCGCGCATAACGGAAGTCATCTGATCCCTATCTAGATCCACACCTGAGGTGACCGCCTTGATCGCTGCTCTTATATCCATTAGTTGTTACCGTTTATAATTATTATTGATCTTGAAAGTTGAAGATGTCTCGTGAAAAATAGCGGCTTAGTTCTGGTCTAGGAAGTTCTTCAACAAAGCATGGCCGTGCTCGCTAAGAATAGACTCCGGGTGAAACTGCACCCCCTCTACGGCGAGCTCCTTATGTTTCACTCCCATTATCTCCTCACGCTCGCCATTCTCATTCTCGGTCCATGCCGTCACTTCCAGACAATCGGGAAGTTGCTGCGCATCGACGACCAAAGAATGATAGCGCGTCGCCGTAAAGGGCTGCGCCAAGCCCGTAAATACGCCCTTCCCGCTGTGATGAATTGGGGAGAGCTTGCCATGCATTACTTTCTTAGCACGCACGATTTCGCCACCGTAAACCTGGCCAATGCTCTGATGACCGAGGCAGATACCTAAGAGCGGAATTTTTCCGGCGAAGTGGCTAATAACCTGCATGGAAATACCGGCCTGGGTAGGCGTGCAGGGCCCAGGAGAAATGACAAGCTGCGCGGGATTCAAAGACTCTATCTCTTCGATCGAGATGGCATCGTTACGATACACTTGTACATCGGCACCTAGCTCGCCAAGATACTGCACAACGTTATAGGTGAAGGAATCGTAGTTATCGATCATCAACAGCACTGAGAGACCCCCATCAAGCCCAAAATTTGAGAGCGCCATTCTAACAGTCCAAGTGAATTCTGTCTTGAGTAGCCATAATGATCTCAAGAGCTGAATTCGGCGTATTACAAGCACGGTTAACCAATACCCAATCTTCGAGGAAGCATGCCCGCCAATACCGTCATCATGTGGTTCCGCCAAGACCTGCGTCTTAGCGATAACCCCGCCCTTCTCAAAGCCATTGAACAAGACCGAGTTCTTTCCCTCTTCATTCTAGACGAGGGTAACGAGTGGCCCCTAGGCGGGGCATCCCGCTGGTGGCTGCACCACTCACTTAGCGCCTTGAATGAATCTCTACAGGGAAACTTGTGGATACTTCAGGGGGATGCCGCCAAGTTACTACCTCAATTTGCTAATCAACATGGCGCTAGCCATATCTTCTGGAATCGCTGTTACGAGCCTTCGATAATACGCCGAGACAGCCTTATCAAGGAGCTACTCACGGCGGACGGAATAACGGCTAACAGCCAGAACGGCAGCTTGATTTGGGAGCCGTGGGAGAATCTCAAGCAAGACGGGACGCCCTACAAAATCTTCACACCGTTCTACAAGTACGCGATTACCAATAACCCCCCTGCCGCCCCTAGCCACGCCGCCAATAACAACTACGAACCCGTGAAATGCCTTCAGGATAAAAATCGACTAGAAAGACTGAGCTTGCTTCCCGATATTAATTGGCATGAACAGATCGCAGCAAACTGGCAGCCTGGCGAATTAGGCGCGAGACAGCGATTGCAGAATTTCATAGAGAACGGTCTAGCGGACTACCGCGATGGCCGGGACTATCCGGACAAGCGCAGCGTCTCAATGCTTTCACCGCATCTTCACTTCGGGGAAATTTCCCCAAGAGAGGCCGAAAACATGGTCAAACAAGCAGGAGAAGTAGACTCAAACGAAGACCAATCTGAACACTTTGTTCGCGAGCTGGCGTGGAGAGAGTTTTCCTATTATTCGCTCTATCACTCTCCGCACATTTGTCAGCAAAACATGAAATCACAATTCGACCGCTTCCCTTGGGTCAATGATCAAAAGAGACTGCGCCTGTGGCAGCAAGGTCAGACGGGATTCCCATTAGTCGACGCTGGCATGAGAGAGCTATGGCAGACCGGCTACATGCACAACCGAGTGCGCATGATCGTGGGTTCATTTCTGGTGAAGAACCTAATGATCCACTGGCTAGAAGGTGCGCGCTGGTTCTGGGATTGCCTGCTGGATGCCGACCTTGCCAGTAATAGCTGCAGCTGGCAGTGGGTTGCAGGAAGCGGTGCCGATGCCGCTCCCTACTTCCGCATATTCAATCCGGTAACGCAGTCGATAAAGTTCGACGCTGAAGGAAGTTATATTCGAAGGTATGTGCCTGAATTAAATGGACTGAGCAACAAAGCCATTCATGATCCCAGCTGCGCTGCTTCTGCAGAATTAGAAAAGGCCGGTGTGGTTCTAGGAGAGCATTACCCGAGGGCTATCGTAGACTTGAAACAGAGTCGAGTTAGAGCGCTAAATGCCTACAAGGCTCTAAGGGATTAGACGTAGGTTCACAGCTGTTATTCGACTGATAGCTCATTGTTCGCCATCTGCACGGCGCGCACGATAGCTCTGGCCTTGTTCTGGGTTTCTTCCCATTCCATCTCAGGCTGTGAATCGGCAACGATTCCAGCCCCAGCCTGCACATACAACTTGTCGTTCTTGATTACGGCGGTGCGGATAGCGATAGCCATGTCCATATTGTCACTCCATCCCAGATAGCCCATCGCCCCACCATAGATACCGCGTTTTTCAGGCTCCAACTCATCGATGATTTCCATGGCCCGCACCTTAGGTGCACCGCTCAAGGTTCCGACTGGCAGCGTCGCCTGCAACACATCTAGCGCGGACTTGTCGTCACGAATCTCACTCTCTACTATCGATGCAATATGCATGACGTGCGAATAGCGCTCCACAAACATCTGCTTTGGCACCATGACAGACCCCGTCTTAGAGACTCTGCCAGAATCGTTACGGCTGAGGTCTATCAGCATTAGATGCTCGGCGATCTCCTTGGCATCGGCCAGTAAATCTTCTTCCAATGCCAAGTCTTCCGCTTCGTTATTGCCACGCTTGCGCGTTCCAGCCAATGGGCGGACTGTGATCTTGCTGTCTTCTACTCGCGCTAGGATCTCCGGCGATGCACTGACCACGTGATGATCCCCAAGGTCGAAGTAAACCATGTAGGGAGAAGGATTCAGGAATCGTAATGCACGATAAAGGTTTAGCGGCTCTCCAGAAAAAGGCACAGACATACGCTGCGAAAGCACGACCTGCATGACATCGCCCGCAACTATATAGTCCTTTATCTTCTCAACTGCCTGCTGGTAATCGGCTTGCGAAAAATGATGAGCGAAGTCTGTGTCTAGAACTGACGCCGGTGCTTGCAGGCTTGGCAGAGGAACCGGCTTATTTAACTGTTCCTGCAAGAAATCCAAGCGCTGCTGGGCTGCAGCGTAGGCGCTTTCCTGACCTGGATCGACATTTATCACAAAACAAATTGTTCCGCTGAGGTTGTCGAAGACCACGACTTCCTCGGATAGCATTAACAAGATGTCGGGCGTGCCGATCTCATCAATAGCCTGTGAGGGACCAATACTCGTCTCAACAAACCTCACCGTATCGTATGAAAAATAACCGACAAGGCCACCATTGAAGCGTTGACCATCAGCTAGCTCAGCAACCTTGAAACGATTCTTAAAATCAGTAATAAACTCGAAGGGATCTTTTGTAACGGCCTCTTCAACAACCTTACCATCGACTTCGACGGTGACAGTTTCGCCCACAACACGCAGCACAGTGGAGCAAGGCAATCCGATAATAGAATAGCGCCCCCATTTCTCGCCGCCCTGAACCGACTCGAAGAAATAGCTGTGCTCACCTGTACCCGCTCCATTCCCCTTACCTAGTTTCAGATAGATGCTAAGCGGCGTTTCAGTGTCGGCTAGAATTTCACGCACTATGGGGATGCGGTTATAGCCAGATTCGGCAAGTTTCTGAAATTGTTCTTCAGTCATTAGATAACTCAGGGCTCTCTATTTTTAACATCGGGAAAACGAAATAAGGTCGCGTTTTAGTGATGCTTGTCAGGATTCTGCTCCAACTGCGACCTCATCTCGGCGATAGTCTTCGCATAGTCATCGCTGTTGAATATGGCTGAGCCGGCGACGAACATGTCCGCGCCCGCGTCTGCGATCTCGCGAATATTGGCAACGCCAACACCGCCATCCACTTCCAAGCGAATCGAGTAGTCGCTGTCGTCGATGAGCTTACGCACTTGCCGCAACTTTTTGAGCGTCGAGGGGATAAATTTTTGCCCACCGAACCCTGGGTTTACCGACATAAGAAGGATCACATCGACCTTGTCCATCAAATATTCCAGGCAATCGATTGGCGTACCAGGGTTGAAAACCAGCCCAGACTTGCAGTCCTGCTCTCGGATCAGCTGCAAAGAGCGATCTACATGCCCGGTGGCCTCCGGATGAAAACTGATATAAGAGGCGCCCGCCTTAGCGAAGTCCACAATGAGTTGGTCCACCGGACTCACCATCAGATGCACGTCGATTGGCGCGGTTATTTTGTGATTGCGCAGCGCCTCACAGATCATTGGTCCAATCGTAAGGTTAGGCACGTAGTGATTGTCCATGACATCGAAATGAACGACATCCGCGCCCGCATCCAAGACTGCGTTGACTTCATCGCCGAGTCTAGCGAAGTCGGCGGACAAAATGGAGGGAGCGATCAAATAGTCTTTCATTACCTAGGCCTGTATTGCGAAGTGTTAGAAAGCAGCATTTTACAGACAATGTCAGGGCTTGTCCTGATGGGATACCGATATGATTAAGAGCGCTAGACGCGGAGCTTACGAAACCCACAAAGCGCTTCGTAAGCGCTGCGAATCGCCATCGCATTCTCCTGCGCCTGCTTTAGAACATCCTCGGAGGCATCCTTGCTGGCAAGCTTATCCGGGTGGTAGCGCGACATCATGCGCAGGTAGGCACGGCGGATCTCTCCATCCTCAGCGTCCGACTCCAACTGCAACACACGATAAGCATTCTGCAGAAACGACCGTCCCTGAGGCTTCAAGAACTCACTACGAGGATTCGTCTGCGCACGCTGATACTGCTCAGACTGGGTAGCCGAGGCGATAGCTAGAAATTCTGACTTGGAATACCCCAGCTGTTCAGCCACATCCCTTAACAGCATCTTGTCTTTCAAGCGGAGGTTTCCCTTCAGATACGCAGCCTCGCATTGAATCTGCAGGAATAATTTTGCCAGAGCGCTACGCCGCCCTATAACTTTCGCAGCCAAGGCCACCGACTCCGATAGGTCCGCATCTGGGTGCTTGCCCTGATCGTAGGCACTGATTGCCTGACGCCGCCTCTCACCAACCAATGCCATGCGCTGCATGATCTGGTTTGCGTAGTCGATCTCTTCCTGAGTCACCCTGCCATCCATCTTCGCAAGTCGACCCAGCACCACAAACATGGCACGCGATAACCGTTGTTCAGCACGGCCTCCCGCGGGTAGTTCGGCGGCGGCACTAAAGCCGCTGAGCCGCTTGAACAGGGCTTTCCTATAGGCTTTGCTGGTAAGCGCCGTCAACATGCTCTACTCACCTGTCTCAGGGTTGGCTTTCATGTCTGCCGCATTGAGGGCATTAACTTCTTTCAGCCGTTCTGGCGTACCGATGTCCATCCAAAGACCTTCGTACACGGCGCCACTCACTCGATCTTCCAGCATAGCTTCCTGCAGAAGCGGCACCATTGACCTTGGTTGAATAGGATAGCCACTGAATAGATTCTTGTGCATCACACTGATGCCACTAAAAGTAAGGCGCTGATCACGAGCGGCATGATCTTCGTGAACTCGACCCTTGTCATCAATATAGAAATCACCGTGTGGATTATGATCCGCGTTCTCGACCAGCACGAGGTGGGCCAGCCTATCGATTCCGTCGACTGGTTCTAAACTGGAAAAATTGAAGTCTGTCCAGATGTCCGCATTCACTACCACAAAGCAATCGTCTTTCAGCTTGGGTAGCGCCTTAATAATGCCGCCCGCCGTCTCTAATCTAATTGGTTCTTTTGAGTAGCTGATCGAAGTGCCGTACCTCGAACCATTCCCGAGCAGCTCCTCGATCATTCCCCCTAGATAGAAATGATTGATCACGATGCCTGTTATACCCCCAGCGACAAGCCTCTCAATCTGATGTTCGATAAGAGTCTTCTCCCCTACTTTCAGTAGAGGCTTGGGTAGGTCGGCGGTGAGAGGCTGCATTCGCTTGCCAAGCCCAGCCGCCAAAATCATTGCGCGCATTCAGAGTTCCAGATTGAGTTTCGTTTTCGCGTTGAGAAGCACTTTTGCCTCAAACCCGTCTAGGAAGGGAGCCATTTCCTCATATTCACGGGCTACTTCCAGAAAATACTGGATAACCAGAGGGATATCGGCCAAATACTGCGGTTTGTTATCTCTTATGCACAGGCGAGAGAAGATTCCCATGACCTTGAAATTGCGCTGCAGGCCCATGAGGTCGAAGTCACGGCGGAATTGAGAGGCTGAAACGCCTTCTATTAATCCCGCCGCGCTCGCCAGCTCGAAGTAATGAAGCGCCAGTGATTCGACCAAATCCGGGCTCCAGCGGATATAACAATCTCGCAGCAGGGAAACCAGATCGTAGCTATACGCTCCTGCCATCGCATCTTGAAAGTCTATGATACCCGGCCCTGAGCCTTCTGGAAATTTCGCATCATCGAGAATCAGCAGATTCCGCGAATGGTAGTCACGATGTACCGCGAGCTGAGCTTGCCCTAGAGCAGCCTCTTCTAGGAAAGTAAAAGTGCTGGCGATTAGATCGTGCTCAGTAGCGCTCAGGTCTAGCCCAAGATACTGCTCACAAAACCAGTCTTCGAAAAGCTGCATCTCTGTACGTAGCTTTTCGCGGTTATAGGGGGCAAGTCTCTTTTTATCTACATTCGACTGTACCTTGATTAATGCGCGGATCGCGTCCTTGTACAGGCTCTCAACCTGATACTCAGAAATGGCGTCCAAGCCACCGTCTTGCAGCGTTAACAATCGTGGCAAGTAGAGGCGGTCGCCGAAATCCTCGATCAGTAGAAAGCCATCTGGGTAATTCTTCGCGAATACCTTTGGTGATTTAACCCCTGCTTCTCGTAAGTAGCCTGCAATTTCTACAAACAACTCACTGTTTTCATTATCCGGCGGGGCGTCTACCGCGAGGAAGCTTTGCTCGGGAAGCTGCGCGCGGAAGTAACGGCGAAAACTCGCGTCTCCACTCACAGTAGTCAGCTCAATATCGCTTGAGCCCAATTCCAAGAGCTGACCCAATTGTTCATTTACCCAATCATTTAACTGCGCTTTGCGACTATCACTCATTCTGACTCGTTTTCTCTTGTGTCTCTTGTTTTCGGGCGTTCTGGGGCTGGCTGAGGCACCGGAAATCTAAGGCCCCGCTTTGCATTCAATCCGCGATGAATTATTATGCCCTGCTTAATGCTTGGTCAAAGCATCTCTTATCACTTAGTTAGTCGGTTTCAATCCAAATTTGTTTAAGGCCCGCCGCCTGCCACAGTGATTTACTGAATAGAATCAGGAACCCTCGAATCTAGTATGCCCTTCAAAAAGCGCCATCTCTGCAGTGAAATAGCCCTAATCTTGACTTCGGGATTACTATTCACAGCAATAACCAGCACAGCACAGGCACAGCTTCCGCAATTCAGTTGCCGCGCTAACGATGCAGGCGATGGCTGGATGTGTGAGGAGAACCCAACTCCCGGCAGCACTAACACAATACCCACAACTACCCGGCCCACAAATAATACTGAAGCTGAAGCTAGAATTGGTGGGGTTGATGCCGCTACCGATACAGGGTCACCAGACGATAGCGAGCCAACTGAGCTCAGAGCCACCCAGACCACAACGCGCTATGAGCTAGATTGGGCTCCACTAGAATCTTTGAGCGCAGAGCAACTCGCCCAACTAGATGGAAACTGCTGCGGTGCGTTTGTTGACCCTACCGAACGCGAGAAGAATAGCGAGAACCGACCCGCCGATGCTCAGACCCATTTCGATGCCGAGCAGGGGCTAAGAGGCCTCTCGCCAAACCTTGTCAGTATCGACGGCGATATCATCGTGCAGCAAGGCTATCGCACTATCGAGAACGACGAATCCACTACCATCGATCGCGAAGAGAGCACCGTATTAATGCAGGGTGACGTTATTTTCCGCGAGCCAGGCGTCATGCTACGCGGCAGCTCAGCCTTTATTAATAATGAGACCGGCGCCAATCGATTGAAAGATGCACAGTATGTGCTGCATGAGTTGGGTGCCCACGGCAACGCCGAGAGCATTACCTACAGCAGCGACACCGGCAGCGTAACCATCGAGAATGGTGAATTCAGCCGCTGCGAACCCGAATCGAATTTCTGGTTGTTCCGCGCAGAGAGCATCGTACTCAATCAGGATGAGGGCGTTGGATATGCAACCGCGGTAAGCCTACGCATAAAAGATGTACCGGTTTTCTACTACCCCGGCACTCTACCTTTCCCACTCGGTGACCAGCGCATGTCTGGCTTCTTGGCACCCAGCACCGGATCGACACGCAGCGGTGGCTTCGACTTCGAACTGCCCTACTACTTCAATCTTGCGCCACAATACGACGCTACACTCTCACCCAGACTCATATCAGACCGTGGCGTGCTGACCGGATTAGAACTTCGCTATCTTGCCGAGACTTCGCTAAACACCCTGAACATGTCTTTCCTAGGCAACGACAAACTGTTCGATGAAACAACTGCGAACGTGCCCGGCTCTGATTCGCCGCCAACAGATAACCGCTGGTTTATCGGCTACGAGCATTACGGTGTCTACGGCCGCAACTGGTCCAGTTTTGTTGACTACAATGCCGTGAGTGATGAAGATTATTTCTACGATCTGGGCAGCAACGGCCTGAATACGACTAGCCGCACACACCTAAATAGGCAGGCGCGACTAAACTTCAATACCGAATATCTGCGCGCAGGCCTGAATGTGCAACGCATCCAGATAATCGACCCATTTATCTCCTCGATAGATCTGAACCGACCCTATGACCGTCTGCCGCAATTTTATTTTGATACCGACGCCTATTTAGGCGCAGGCTTTCGAGTAGAGCTAGGTGGCCAAGTTACATCTTTCGATAGGACGCTGGATGAGTCACTCTTATCCGCCACTCAACTGGACAACGGCGCGTTGGTTAATGGCGAGCGCTTGAATCTAGAGCCTGCAATCAGTTGGTCGATCGAGCAACCGGGCTGGTTCGTGCGCGCCAATGCAAAGTACAAGCACGCCTCATACAAGTTACAGAATCAGAGCACAGCATCGATGGATGATCCAGACGTTGGCATCAGCGTCTACAATTTCGATAGCGGGCTCATCTTCGAACGTCCCATGTCCGGAGGCTTCACTCAGACACTAGAGCCTAGGGCGTACTATCTATTTAGCGAGTTTGAAGATCAGAGTTTGCTACCGCTGTTCGACACCTCGGAACTCAACTTCAGTTTCAGTCAACTGTTTCGCGAAGACCGATTCAGCGGCGGTGATCGCACCGGCGATGCGGATCAGGTGAGCATTGCTATTACTAGTCGCATACTTGATCAGAAAGGCAAAGAGCGCGCCCGAATGAGCTTTGGTCAGATTCGCTATTTCGATGATAGGCAGGTAAATCTGAGCAACCCAATTCAATCCTTGATACCGCGCTATTCTCCACTGAATCAGAAATCTGCACTGGCAGGTGAATTTGCCCTATCCTTCACAGAGAGCTGGCGCCTGAATACTGACGTACAATACAACGAAGAGACCGAAGAACTGGACGAAGGCAGCTTTCAACTTCGCTACCACAGGGACAACGATCACCTATTCAATGTCGCCTATCGCTACCGAAATCTGGTGAATTCACCTAACTTCATACTGCCATCGGGAATCGATCCTCGCATCAAGCAGACCGATCTCTCAGCGGCCTGGCCGATAAATCAAACCTGGAAACTACTGGCCAGATGGAACTATGATCACAGCAATTCTCGGAACTTAGAGACCTTTGCTGGAGTCGAATACAGTAATTGTTGTGCGACAATACGGGTTATTGCACGAGAATGGGTTGACGAGGACGAATTGTTTGTCCCTAATATCGAACCGAACCAAGGAATTTTTGTCCAATTCACCCTGAATGGGCTAGGAAACATCACGGGCGGCGGCTTAAGCAGCCTATTAAGTGATGGTATACGTGGGTTTAGAGAGACTGATGATGAGTAAATGGAACACTAAAGAGGCAGGATCAATGCAGCAAGGCACTCGATCGCTGCCCCGCTTCCTGTCTGTAATCGGCTTGGGACTAGTACTAACAATTGCCGCAGGATCTGCCTCGGCGCAGCGAGTGTTGCTGGACAGAATCGTCGCACTAGTCGATGAAGGCGTGGTTCTGCAGAGCGAGCTCGAGTTACGTGTCAGTGAAATTCAGGAAAATGCGGCCCGCGCCGAACGCACTCTTCCAGAACCCGAGCAGTTCAAGACGGAAGTATTGGATTCTCTGATAATTGAGAATTTACAGATGCAGTTGGCAGAGAAAGTCAGCATCCGTTTTAACGACGACGAGATTAACCGAATCCTTGGCACTATGGCCGATAATAACAACATGAGTTTCGATGAGTACCTGAACGTATTGAACGAGGCCGGCGTCTACCTGCAGACTCGAGAGCAGGTTCGCAAGCAGATGACCCTGCAGGAATTACAGCGCGGCATGGTGAATCGTCGAATTCAAATTACCGAGCAGGAAATTGATAATTTCCTGAATTCGGAGATGGGCCGTGAAGTCATGGCTCCTGATTATCTTGTTGAACACATGCTCGTTCTCGCCAATGGCGAAGAAGCCCCAGAGGCAAAGCAAAGTAAATTACGTTATGCCGCCGATCTACTCGTACGCATGCAGGACGGCGAGGACTTCGCTGCAGTGAGAGCGTCAGCGCGTCAGGCCCGCTTATTTGAAGTTGACGCAACCGAGTTCGGATGGCGCAAAGCTGAAGCTCTCCCCAATCTTTTTAGAGAGATTGTCGAAGGTATGGAAGTCGGCGATGTGGAAGGCCCTATAGAAGCAGGAAACGGCTTTCATCTAATTCTACTAGCGAACAAGGCCGGTGGCGCCGAGCAGATGGTGAAGCAAACAAACTTTCGCCACATCATGCTGACGCCTAATGAGATCCGAGACGAGCAACAGACAGAAGATGCCATTCGCGAATTTCGACAGAAAATTGTAGACGGCGAAGACTTCGCAACACTGGCGCGACAGAATTCCGACGACGACACCTCTGTTGTTGCAGGCGGCGACATGGACTGGATCAATGAGGGACAACTGCCACCGGATATGGAGTCCATAATAAATGAACTCGAAATCGAAGATCTGAGCGATCCGTTTCGCTCGAGCACTGGCTGGCATATTGTAGAAGTTATAGAACGTCGCGTCGCCGACCTCAGTACAATCTACAAGCGCAATCAGGCCGAAGGCTCCTTGCGTAATCGCAAGTTTGATCTGGAATTGCAAAATTGGCTGATAGAGATTCGCGAAGACGCCTTCGTAGAGTTTATCGACTAGCATTCGCTCCGACATCATCTAGAAGACCCCGCTATCTCAGAGCATAGACCACCCGATAGCTCCGCAGGAAGGCCGTTGTGACACACCGAATAGCTATCACTCCAGGAGAACCAGCTGGCATAGGACCCGACCTGTGCATAGCGATAGCGCAGAGGCCACCAAGCGATGTCGAATTGGTCATCGTCGCCGACCCTAAGTTACTTACTGATCGAGCTGCGCAGTTAGGTCATCCACTCTGGCTCAAGAATTTCCATCCGGCAAATGAACCCGCTGAAACTAAAGCGGGAGAACTAACGGTGCTTCCCATTGCATTACGATCGAGCGCTACACCCGGAGTGCTGGACAAGGCCAATGCGGACTATGTGTTGGAAACATTGCGGGTAGCCGCGCAGACAGTCAGCGATGGCGATTGCGATGCAATGGTCACAGGTCCAGTTCACAAGGGCATTATCAATGACGCAGGAATACCCTTTTCAGGACATACCGAGTACCTCGCCGATTTTTGCAATCAAGACCTGACTGTTATGATGCTGGCGACCGAAGGCCTTCGCGTCGCCTTGGCGACGACGCATCTACCGCTGAGCGCAGTGCCTAGTGCGATCACGCAAGATCTACTGCGCGCTATTATCAAAATTTTGAACGCCGACCTACAATCAAAATTTGGAATTGTTACACCCCGCATTCTAGTGTGCGGGCTAAACCCTCACGCCGGCGAAGGCGGACACCTAGGTAGCGAAGAGATCGAGACTATCGAACCTGTCCTGAATGAGATGCGGGATCAGGGAATAAACCTAGTTGGCCCGCTGCCTGCCGACACACTTTTTACTGCCAAATACCTCGCCAATGCCGATGCTGTTCTGGCTATGTACCACGACCAGGGGCTGCCCGTACTGAAATTCAAGGGCTTCGGAGCGGCGAGTAATATAACTTTAGGACTTCCTATCATAAGAACATCGGTCGATCATGGAACCGCACTGGATCTAGCCGCAACTGGCAAGGCTGAAACAGGAAGCCTCAGTAATGCGATCACTACAGCGCTTGAAATGAGCAAACACTGGGGGCAGCACTAGTGGCGAACTCTAAAGTCGTAACTCTGAGTACTGGTACAGCACACAAGGCCCGCAAGCGCTTTGGTCAGAATTTCCTTCACGACCAGCAAGTCATCGATCGTATTATTAGGGAAATCGCACCCAAAAGTTCCGATCATCTCCTAGAGATAGGTCCCGGACAAGGCGCCCTCACTGAACAACTCGCTGGGTCCGGCGCAAGATTAGACTGTGTCGAATTAGATCGCGACCTAGCCGAGCACCTTAGGCATCAGTACAGCGACTACGACAATGTGCACATCCACCAACACGATATTCTCAAGTTCGACCTAAATGATCTCGAGCTCGGTGACAAGCGTGTTCGTATCATCGGCAATCTTCCCTATAATATTTCGACACCCGTACTTTTCCATTTACTAAAGTACTACGAGAAAATTGAAGACATGAGCTTCATGCTGCAACTAGAGGTAGTTGAGCGCATGTCAGCCAGCGTAGGCGATAAGGACTACGGACGGCTTAGTTTGATGCTGCAGTATTTTTGTCAGGCGGAGAAGTTGTTCGACGTGCCTCCACAGGCCTTCACTCCGCAGCCAAAAGTAAATTCGGCGATAGTGCGACTAACGCCTCACAAAGTACTACCTGTTACCGTAAAAGATACGGACTGCCTTAAAGTCGTCGTGCGCACCGCGTTCAACCAACGCCGCAAGACTTTAAAAAATAGCCTGAAGACGCTTATATCTGATAGCGAGCTTGGCGAGCTCGAGATAGACATGACGCTCAGGCCTGAAAAATTGAGTCTTACTGACTACGTGAAAATTAGCGATGCAATAAGCGAATCAACGAAGTCGATCTAGACACTGAAAGACAGCTTAGAAAAGTGAGTTAAAATGAATAAGCAACCAGATATCCAGATCGAAGTTAGAACACGCTATTTGCTAGAGCAGTCTGATCCCGAGGAAGACCGTTATGCTTTCGCCTACTCGGTGGAAATCTGTAATCGCAGCGACGAGGTGGTTAAATTATTGAATCGCTACTGGCACATTACTGACGACAACGAGAAGGTTGAAGAGGTCCGCGGTGCCGGCGTAATTGGTCAGCAACCAGAAATTCTACCGGGTCAGTCGTTTCACTATACCAGCGGCGCTGTCCTCGAAACCCAATTCGGCAGCATGCAGGGCGATTACGAGATGCAAGATGCCAGCGGTGAAAAATTTACAGCGCAGATACCCCCCTTCCTACTAGCTCCTCCACTCGCAGTTCACTAGGGCACGCAGCCAAAACTCCCTAAAACAAGTTGCCGCAGAGTGATGTTATACTCCTAGACATGCATTCATTTCCTACACTAGCGTCCTGGCCCGCATGAGCACCTACGTGGTCGGCGATCTACAGGGCTGTTACAAGCCTCTGAAGAAACTGCTAAAAAAAGTTAAGTTCTCGGAATCCAAAGACAAGCTCTGGTGTGTTGGCGATCTTGTTAACCGCGGGCCGGATTCGCTGGAAACACTGCGTTTCTTGCACGATATGGCCGGCTCCATAGAACTCGTATTGGGAAACCACGACCTGCATCTCATAGCCATTCATGAAGGTTGTGCACCTGCCAGAAGCAAAGACACCCTAGATGATTTGTTAAACGCCAAGGACTGTCAGCATCTCTGCGATTGGCTACGGATGCAGCCACTTGCCCACTATGAAAGCCTGGAAACCAAGGCCGGCGTTAAGGACTTCCTGATGGTGCATGCGGGTGTGGCACCACACTGGACTTTGCAGAAGACGCTGGATCTTTCGGCGGAGGTTCAGTACGCGCTTCAGGATACTGAGTACAAGGCATTCCTGCGCCATATGTATGGCAACACTCCTACTCGCTGGCACGACCAATTGGAGGATCTGGATCGCTTACGCGTGATTACCAATTACCTCACGCGAGTTCGCTTCTGCGACGAGATCGGGACTATGCAACTCACTGTAAAAGAAGGCCTAGGTTCAGCACCACAGGGGTTTAAGCCCTGGTTCGAATACGAGACGATGACACCGGAAACGACCATTCTTTTTGGGCACTGGGCGGCACTCGAAGGCTATACTGGCAAGAAGCATATTTTTGCGTTAGATACTGGGTATGTCTGGGGTCGCGAACTGACTTTAATGCGACTCGAAGATCAGCAGTTATACTCCATCCCCAGTTAGACCAAAGTTAAATAAAAGTTAGACTCAAAGCAGCAATTCAAGATGACTATGGAAATATATCTAGTCGGCGGCGCGGTCCGCGACAGCCTCTTAGACCTTCCCGTTCGGGATAAGGACTGGGTCGTCGTCGGAAGCAATGCCAGGTTGATGAAGGAGCAAGGCTATTTGCAAGTTGGCAAAGGCTTCCCCGTGTTTCTGCATCCCCAAACCAAGCAGGAATATGCGCTAGCACGAACCGAGAGAAAAGTGGGCGTGGGCTATCTCGGCTTCGAGTTCGATGCGTCTGAGTTTGTCACGCTGGAGCAAGATCTACTGCGCAGAGACCTAACCATCAATGCCATCGCCGAATCAGGCGACGGCCAAATTATCGATCCCTACAACGGTCGCCAGGACATTAGAGATAAAGTACTGCGCCATGTCTCCCCCGCGTTCTCCGAAGACCCGCTGCGAGTACTGAGAGTAGCCAAATTCGCAGCGCGTTTCGCGAAGCTCGGCTTTACTGTCGCGCCGGAAACCCTAAAGCTAATGAATGACATCGTCCAGAGCGGCGAGATCGATGCACTCGTTCGTGAAAGAGTCTGGCAGGAAATTGAGCAAGCCATGGGCGGCCCAGCACCGGATGTGTTCATTCGTGTTCTGCGGATATGTGGCGCACTCAAGTCGATCCTACCGGAGGTAGATCGACTCTTCGGAGTGCCGCAGCCAGTCAAGTATCATCCAGAAGTAGACACCGGCTTGCATACACTTCTTAGCCTGCAACAGGCCGTCAAGCTAACTGACGACCCAGTAGTTCGTTATGCGACCCTTGTGCACGACGTAGGCAAAGGTGTCACAGACAAAGACAAATGGCCCAGCCATTACGCGCATGAAACGCTTGGCCTGCCGCTGCTGACTGATATCAATAAGCGCCTACATGTGCCAAATGAATTTTCGAAACTCGCCGCCCTCGTATGCGAGCATCACACCAAAATACATCGCATTAAAGAGCTGCGCCCCGCTACGCTTCTGAAACTGATAGAGGCGCTCGATGGTTTTCGTCGACCTGAGCGCGTGCAGAAATTCCTGCTCGCCTGCGAGGCGGATGCCAAAGGCAGAACAGGGCTTGAAGAGCGCGACTATCCGCAGAATGAATATCTAACAACGATACTGAGCGTGTTATCACAGCTGGACTTGGGGGTGTTACTCAAAGAGGCCAAGCCAAAAAACACGCAAGAGTTTGTGCAGCAAAGCCGACTCAGCTTATTGAGTGAAATCATGACCCGGCTCAATTCCTCCGACGCAACGGATTAAAGCTGGCAGCAGATTGCTATGAAGACGTCTACAGATCAAAGCCATGACACTCGAGTCTGTTTGCTTACCGGAGCAAGCAAACGACTGGGTGCCTGTAGCGCCAAGAAATTTCATGCCGAAGGCTTCAATGTCATCATCCACTACAATAGCTCCAAAAACGAGGCGGATGCCTTAGTCGCCCAGCTCAACGCCTTGCGCACGGGTTCCGCATTCTGCCTGCAAGCTGATCTTACCGATCGCGAGCAGGGGCAGTCCCTTGCGCGGCTAGCATTGGATTGCTATCAACGCGTGGATGTTCTGGTAAACAATGCCTCCGAGTTCTACCCAACTCCCTTAGCCGAGTGCGAGCACAAAGATTGGGATAACTTGTTCGACAGCAATCTAAGAGCCGCTTTCTTCTTAGCGCAGCAGCTCGCTCCCGAGCTCGAGCAACGAGCGGGATCAATAGTAAACATGACAGACACGCATGCGGACAATCCTCTCAAAGGCTTCCCTGTCTACAGCATGGCGAAGGCCGGAGTAAAGGCGATGACTAAGTCGCTGGCCAAGGAGCTTGCCCCGCGAGTGAGAGTGAATGGCGTCTCTCCCGGCGCCATACTCTGGCCCCCTTCTTTGGAAGACGAATCTGACCCTGCGGTCCTGGAAGCACGAAATAAAATACTGAAGAAGATTCCTCTGCGCACTCTAGGAGAGCCTCAGAATATTGCAGACACTGTTTTCTTTTTAGCGAATGACGCTTGTTATGTCACTGGACAGACCATCCGAGTTGACGGCGGCCGCTATCTTTCCTAACTGTCTTTCCCGATTATTTTTGATTTAGCACCCCGCCTAGCAAACAGCTATTCGTTCTTGTCTTTTTGGGCTTTTCATAAACTACTATCCGGAAACCATCTCATGTACAAAGTTTATGGTGATCTTCAATCGGGAAATTGCTACAAGATCAAACTGCTGATGAGCTATCTCGAGATTGAGCACGAATGGCTGCACGTCGACATTCTTGCTGGAGAAACACACAGCGATGAATTCAAAAAGATGAACCCTAACACTAGGATACCTGTCCTAGTGCTTAACGATGGCAGCACACTCACAGAGTCGAACGCGATACTCAACTTCCTCGCCGCTGGTACTGAATTTCTTCCTGCCGATCACTTTCTCCGAGCCCAGGTGCTGCAGTGGCAGTTCTTCGAGCAATACAGCCACGAGCCCTATATCGCGACGGCGCGCTATATAAATAAATATCTGGGCATGCCCATAGAGCGTCGCGCCGAATTTGATGAGAAACAAGCTGGAGGTCACAAGGCGCTAGCAGTGATGGAGCAACGGCTCACAAAAGCAGACTTCCTTGTAGGAGACGCGCTGACTATCGCCGACATCAGTCTGTATGCCTATACCCATGTGGCGCACGAGGGCGGCTTCGATCTAGGCAGCTATGCAGCGATAGAGAGATGGATACGGAGAATTGAGCAACACTCGAATTACTTTGCTATGAACGGCTAGGTCGGGCCGCAACTACAGCTGTCTGCCTGCGCTACTCGCCTGCCCAGTCAGTCTCGACCGCCCAGAGTTGCTGCTTCGATTTGTCATAGTCTTGCCAGAGCTTTAGGTATGACATGCCCGTTGCAGGGTGCACCACATCGGGCAATAGCTCCGAGAGCGGCTTCAGCACATAGGCATTTTCCGTGACCTCTGGGCGCGGCAATTCGATACCACAGAACATTCCCGACTCGTTGCCATACAGAAGAATATCGATATCCATGGTACGGCCGGAAAACCTCACTTGCTGCCGATCTCGCCCCAACAGGTCTTCCAATCGCTTTAGAAAGACAGTGACGTCTTCTAGCCCCTTGTTCGTATCAGCAAGAACCACGAGATTGAGAAAGTTGTCGCCATCGAAGCCTACGGCTTGGCTCTCGTAAGTTGTAGAGGAGCGAATGTTTTCGAATTCTAGATTCAGCGCATCCAGCGCCGCCCGAATGTTCGACTCGGCGTCGATGTTGCTGCCTATGCTTAGAGCCAGTGTCGTCACAGGTAACTCACTTGCTGAACATTGTCGTGCAGAAAACAGTCAAAATTACTTACTTCCTCGTTCAATTATTACGCCTACATCTTTCGAGCCGGTGACGGCTCCTGGCTTACCCAAACGCAGCCTAAGCCAGGGCACTGAAAATTCTTCAAAGACGATCTTCGCGATCTTCTCAGCCATAGTCTCTACTAAGAAAAATTCCGAACCTTCGATGAATTCAATAAGGCGCTTCGCCACCGCCTTATAGTCTAAAGTGTTTTCAATGTCTTCGCTGCTCGCCGCCAGAGAAATATCTGTTCCCATTTCGAGATCCAGGCTCACGGTCTGCTTCTGTTCTCGCTCCCAATCGTAGATGCCTATGATGGTTTCTATCTCGAGTTCGCGAATATAAACGATGTCCATTCCTAATCCTTCATTCAAAAGTCTAAGAGAAGCGCCGATCGGTTTCCGACCCGAAGTTCTCTAAATAGCAGGTAGAGCTTCCAGTGACCAACGCGGTTGTGCACGTATTTCCAAATCGTCTTCCTGGCCCGCCACTAATCGTTGGCAGCCAGCATAGGCAATCATTGCCCCATTGTCGGTGCAGAAACGTGGCTGCGCGTAAAACAGCTTGGCGTCAAACTTCGCCACTGTCTCTTCCAACACCTCACGCAGCTGCAAGTTTGCCGAAACACCACCAGCAATAATCAGGGTGTGCATACCTGTTTGCTGCAATGCTCGGCCACATTTAATTGCGAGTGTCGCCACCACCGCCTCTTCAAACCCACGGGCGATGTCTGCCCGTTGCCGCTCGGTCAAGTCTCCATTGGAATCAACAGCCTTAAGAATAGCCGTGCGCACGGCCGTCTTTAGTCCACTAAAGCTAAAATCCAATCCGGGACGGTTCGTCATCGGACGTGGAAATGTGAATTTCCCCGACTCTCCTTCTACAGCCAATTTAGCCACATGGGGACCACCGGGATAGGGCAGGCCCAACATCTTGCCGACTTTATCGAATGCCTCGCCTGCAGCATCGTCTAAAGATTCACCCAACAAGGTGTAACGACCAATGCCTTCGACCTCAACTAGTTGGGTATGTCCGCCGGAAACTAATAGAGCCACGAATGGAAATGCCGGCGGCTGGTCCTCCAGCATAGGCGCCAACAAGTGGCCTTCCATGTGGTGGACGCCGATTGTCGGCACATTCCATCCCATGCCTAGAGATCGACCAATGGAGGCTCCAACTAGCAGCGCACCAACCAAACCCGGCCCTGCTGTATACGCTACTCCACCTATATCAGATTGCTCGATGCCGGCCTTGGCGATCACTTCTTTGATCAGCGGCAACGTCTTTCGAATGTGATCACGGGACGCAAGTTCGGGAATTACGCCACCATATTGCGCGTGTATTTCAATCTGGCTGTACAGGCAATCAGCCAGTAGACCGCGCTCACTGTCATAGAGCGCAACGCCAGTCTCATCACACGATGTTTCAATACCTAGTACTATCAACGGTTTAACTCTCTCACTATTACTCTCACTATTATCCTCGATCTACTCTCGATCGACTCTCAGTCTGCTTTCAATCTATTTTAGGCTCACTGGAAAAGTGGCAATCATGCCAAATATCGAGGCATATCCCAAATTCCTCGTAAATTGACCAATTTCCCAGCCGATAAGGTCTAATTCTTTTGCAATTAGGGGCCCGGGGCATTAATATTAGCGCCCCTGTAATTCCGCGTCCTAGGATTTTTTTGGAAACTGGGCCGGAACGACAAGTAAACTAGCTTGTTTATACAAAATTAACAGTAAAACTATTAAGGTAGGTGTTTAGTTCAATGCCCCAGGTAAAACTTAAAGATAACGAACCTTTCGACGTGGCCCTGCGCCGCTTCAAGCGCTCTTGTGAGAAAGCAGGAGTCCTAGCTGAAGTCCGTCGTAGAGAATTTTACGAGAAGCCGACTGCGGTACGTAAACGCAAAGCTGCGGCTGCGGTTAAGCGCCACTTGAAGAAAGTCCAGCGCGAAAGCAAAAAGAGCCAACGCCTGTACTAGCCTTACCACCGGGCAAGCATAGTCTTAGTGCTTGCCCTCCCTGCGCTGGATAATCATGTCTGACAGTCCTCTCAAGCAAGCCTTCACCGAAGCCATGAAAGATGCCATGCGGGCTAAAGATAAGCCGCGTCTAGGCACTATTCGTCTTGCGCTGTCTGAAATCAAGCGCGTGGAAGTTGACGAGCGCATCGATCCAGATGACGCACGCGTTATTGGCATTCTGGACAAGATGATTAAGCAGCGCCGCGAATCCATTCGCCAATACGCGTCTGCAGATCGCCCGGAGTTGGTTGCTCAGGAACAGTTTGAGATCGAAGTTATTCAGGAATTCCTGCCTCAGGCGCTGGAAGCGGACGAACTCGAGCAAATCATTTCCTCGGCGGTAAGTGAGTCTGGTGCGGCCTCGATGAAGGAAATGGGCAAGGTGATGAACCTGGTTCGCCCACAAGTGGTTGGCCGCGCAGACATGGCCGAAGTTAGTAAGCAGATTAAATCGTTACTCGCCTAGTCAGAGTCAGTTAGAGCCGCCTCTCAGCGACTCCTCCCTTCTCTCCAAACTATTATTCACCATTGAACTCGTACGCTCTAAACTAGCGAATGCTCCCGCAGCAACTACACCTAGATTTGGATACAATAGTATCGAGGCGATGGTTCGGTAGAGATAGCCACCTTTGTGCTTCATCGCCACCATTCGAAAATTCTGGACTTTTGACCCATGGCTGGACTAATTCCACAAACATTCATCGATGACCTGCTCAGCCGGGCAGATATCGTCGAGGTTGTGGACAAACGAGTCACGCTGAGAAAGTCCGGCAAGAACTACTCAGCCTGCTGCCCCTTCCACAAAGAAAAAACGCCGTCATTTAGCGTGCAACCCGAGCGTCAATTCTATTATTGCTTCGGCTGCGGTGCCGGCGGCAACGCCATCGGCTTCATCATGAACTTCGATCAAACGGATTTTCCGCAGGCGGTGGAGTCTCTCGCGCGGGACAATGGCATGGAAGTACCGCGCGAAGAAAATGCCGCAGCAACCCGCAGACAGTCGGAGAACAGCAAGCTATTCGAAGTCTTGGAGGAAGCGAGCACATTCTATTGTCAGCAACTGCGCCGTCATGAGCAGCGCAAATCAGCAGTCGACTATCTGAAAGCTAGAGGCGTAAGCGGCGAAGTCGCTCGGGATTTCTGCATAGGCTATGCCCCACCAGGCTGGGATAACCTATTGAAATCGATCGTAGGGGACGCCAATGAACAAAAGACTCTCCTCAAGGCCGGCATGGTTATCGAGAAAGAAGCCCGAAAAAACGAGGGAAACAATAGTACCGACAATACCAATGCCGTTCGCTACTACGATAGATTTCGAGATCGCATAATTTTTCCTATCCGTGATAGCCGCGGGCGCACTATCGCCTTCGGTGGTCGAGTTCTTGGCGATGACAAACCAAAGTACCTGAACTCCCCAGAAACTCCTGTCTTTCACAAGGGTGCGGAGCTATATGGTCTCTTCGAGGCGAAGAAGGCGAACAACAAGCTCAAACGCATCCTAATAGTCGAAGGTTATATGGATGTAATTGCCCTAGCACAGATGGGTATTCGCAATTCGGTTGCCACACTGGGCACAGCGACTAGTGATAGGCACCTGATTCGACTCTTCCGCCTAGTGCCTGAGGTTGTATTCTGCTTCGATGGCGATAACGCGGGCAGAACCGCAGCATGGCGAGCCTTGGAGGCAAGCCTGTCGGAGATGCAAGATGGCCGTCAGGTGAAGTTTCTGTTTCTTCCCGAAGGCGAAGACCCAGATACATTGGTCCGTAAGATCGGTGAGACAGAGTTCAACCTATTGATCGAGAACGCTACACGGTTGGAACAGTTCTTCTTCGACAAGTTGTCGGAGGGACTCGACATCAAGACGATCGAAGGCAGGGCAAGGTTGAGCAATGTTGCAAAGCCGTTAATAGCCAAATTCCCGAGGGGCATCTATGGCCAGTTAATGTTGGACAAGCTCTCCGAGACTCTGGGTGTTGCCAGCGAATCACTGGACAAGCTAATAGACTCACAACCGAAGCAAACGAGAGGCAGTTCAGCGCCACCTCCACCGCCTTCACCTTCTTCTCCATATTCTTCGCCCATGCCCGAAGCAGCTCCCTATGAGCCCGGTTTCGACCAACCGTCGAAATCCTGGAGCCCTAGCCCTAAGCCCACAAGCTCGAATCTGAACGTCTATCGCAAGCCCGCCGCGGTGAAGGCAATCGAGCTATTAATGCAGAACCCAGAGGTCGTTCTATCCATAACTAAGGACCTCTCGCCGCTTCATTCTGCTGGAGATGAAGGCCGACAGTTACTGCTATCCCTGATCGAGATGGTGAAACGCGACCCCGATACCGACACCCCTACCCTGCTCGGTTATTGCAGTGGATCTCCTTTCGGCAATCAAATAACGCGACTGAAGAGCGAGAACATTACCCCTATAGAAGGGCTTGAGCAGGAATTCCTGCAAATCCTTGACAAGATATTGTCGGATGTCATCAAAAAGCTCGAATCACAGAAGCTCAGAGAGGCCCTCTCGAAGATCGCCACTCCCAAGCCCCCGCTACCAGACGACGAGATGCCTGCAGATTACGATATCCCTCCGGTTCCTCCTCTCTAGCAGCTTGAAAAACCAACAATTGCCCCCATCTTATACGCCTGTTCGCGCGTGTTAGCCTGTTCAGCGATATACAAGCCGGGCTTTAAGCCTATATAATGCTCGGCTCAGTTTTGTTCACCCACTACCTGGCACCTGCGCCAGGGAAACGAGAATTCATGGCCGACTTAATTGCACCACAATCCACCCTCAAAACATTAATCGCGAAGGGAAAGGAACAGGGCTATCTAACCTATTCCGAGGTCAACGACCATCTTCCGGAATCTATCTCTGACCCGGATCAGGTTGAAGATATTATCCAGATGATTAATGACATGGGCATCAAGGTGTTTGAAGCAGCACCCGATGCGGATGCGTTGTTGCTCAACGAAGAAAGCGACTCTGGCGCCGACGAAGTCGCCGCCGCCGAGGCCGCAGCTGCCCTCGCCGCGGTTGAGAACGAAGCCGGCCGAACTACGGACCCAGTGCGCATGTATATGCGTGAGATGGGCACGGTCGAACTCCTAACACGCGAAGGCGAGATCGTAATCGCCAAGCGCATCGAAGAAGGCCTGCGCGAGCTAATGAACGCCATGGCCTACTTCCCGGGCACAGTCGAGCATGTACTCAATGAGTATGCGCTGGTCGCTAGTGAAGAGAGAAGACTCAACGAGCTGATAACCGGTTATCTCGATATCAGTGATGAAGCGATTCCAGTTGGCCCACCTGCGGTTAGCCAACTAACGGCCCAAGAGAAACAAGACAAGAAAGATGCTGGCATTGAGGACGATGAGGATGAAGTACCAGTTGGCCCTGACCCAGAAGAAGCTAGGATTCGCTTCACTGAGTTACGCGTGCAATACGAGCTGGCCACTTCTGTAGTTGCCAAGCGTGGACGCCTTCACGAAAAGTCCAGAGAAGAGCTCGCTACATTGGGCGAACTGTTCAAGAGCTTCAAACTAACTCCGCGTCAGTTTGAGCCACTGCTTAGCCATGTTCGCGCCGTTCTTACTCGACTGCGTCGTCATGAGCGCACAATCATGAGCTTAGTTATTCGCAGCGCAAAGATGCCACGCAAAGTCTTCATCGCCAGCTTTCCCGGCAGCGAAGTAAACCCTAAGTGGATCGACAAGCACATCAAGGAAAAGGAAGCCTACTCGGAATTATTAGTTAACGTTAAGACCGAAGTATTGCGCGCCCAGAAAAAGATTCGCCTCATCGAAGAAGAGACTGGCCTGCAAATCGCCGAGATCAAAGATATCAATCGAAAGATGTCGATAGGCGAGGCGAAATCACGCCGCGCGAAGAAGGAAATGGTTGAGGCTAACCTACGCTTGGTTATCTCCATCGCGAAGAAATACACGAACCGCGGTCTACAGTTTCTGGACCTAATTCAGGAAGGCAACATCGGCTTGATGAAGGCCGTAGACAAATTCGAATACCGACGCGGCTACAAGTTCTCCACCTATGCTACGTGGTGGATTCGACAGGCTATCACGCGCTCAATCGCTGACCAGGCACGCACAATTCGTATCCCTGTTCACATGATCGAGACTATCAACAAGCTAAATCGCATCTCACGCCAGATGGTTCACGAGAAGGGCCGCGAACCAACTCCAGAAGAGTTGGGCGAACGCATGGAAATGTCGGAAGACAAGGTCCGCCGCGTGCTGAAGATCGCGAAAGAGCCTATCTCTATGGAGACACCTATCGGTGATGATGAAGATTCACATCTAGGTGATTTCATCGAGGATGCGACCGTAGACTCACCGGTAGATTCGTCTATCGATGAAGGCCTGCGCGAAGCGACTAAGGATGTCCTAGGCAGCCTTACTGCCAGAGAAGCCAAGGTACTAAGAATGCGCTTCGGTATCGACATGAACACCGACCACACGCTAGAAGAAGTGGGCAAGCAATTCGACGTTACTCGTGAGCGCATACGTCAGATCGAAGCGAAGGCACTACGCAAACTTCGACACCCGACTCGCTCAGATCATCTGCGCAGCTTTCTCGACGAGTAGAGTTAAGAGTTTCGGCATCACTGCATAGTGTAGTGATGCCGCCCTCCGTTTGCCGCACCCTCAATCCCGCTTTAATTACGAAACAGGTTTTATCAGCAGTTCAGGAGAGTTTCATGCCAAGCGTTTCTATCAAAGATAAAGTGGTTCTTGTCTCCGGCTCCAACCGCGGCATAGGCAAGAGTTTCGCGATCCAAGCTCTAGAAATGGGTGCGAAGAAAGTCTACGCAACGGCAAGAGACGAATCTAAACTAGCAGAGCTCGTTGAGAAGTATGGCGACAAGATCGTCCCTCTTACTCTAGATGTAACGAATCAGGAGCAAGTGACTGCGGCCGCGGCTGCAGCTGGCGACGTTGAAGTACTAATCAACAACTCAGGCATGGCTGGCGGCGGCCAGATCATTGCAAAACCCGACGAGTCGGCTAAGCGCTTGGAAATGGAAGTAAACTATTTCGGCATCATGAAGATGTGTGTCGCCTTCGCCCCTATCCTTAAGGCAAATGGCGGCGGAGCAATCGTGAATATACTGTCGGTAGCCGGCCTAAGCAGCTTCGCCTTCGCACCAGGCTATTCGGCATCTAAAGCGGCCGGTCGCTCATTGACCCAAGCACTGCGCGTAGAACTCGCCGAGCAAGGCACGCTAGTCTCCGGCGTGTTCCCTGGCCCAGTAGACACAGATATGGCGAAGGACGTTCCGATGGAGAAGGCCTCTCCCGATTCGGTTGCGATCCACGCCTATGAAGAGATCGCCAAGGGCTCTGAAGACATCTACCCCGACCCATTCGCCGTGCAGTTCGCCGCTGGCGTACAGGCAGACTTCAAGGCCGTAGAAAAAGCGAACGCCGCGGGCTTTTAGGGCTTACCAACAGACGCACAATTAAGTAGAATTCAATTCCTTTTGTAGCCAAAGCAATCCTAAACATACGATTAGATTACTTTGGCAAAGCCTGAGCATTGTAGGCGAGGCGCCAATTTTTCTAGTGAGGGAGCGTACTAGTGTACGTGACCGAGCGAGAACAAATTGAGCAACGAAGCATACGATGCTCAGGGGCAGTCAAAGGGCCTATAACTCAGCTGGTTAGAGTAGCGGACTCATAATCCGTTTGTCCGGGGTTCGAGTCCCTGTGGGCCCACCAATTAAATCAAGGGGTTGCAGCAACTGCGCCTCTTTGACTCAAGCATTCTCCCCCTAAAGACTACACAGAGACTACATCTCTCTTCTTTTCACTGCCTTATCATCAGGGAGCGGGGGCATTCTACTTATCGCGACACTGTCAGGTTGCCGCATAGACTTGCGAAGAACTGCTTGAGAAATGGAAAGGCCGGTCGCTTTAGAGGCCGGGGGTGGCTTTCGTGGATAGCTGTATTGTTACGGTAGGTGCGCAGACTTACTAGAAGCTGATTTAGAAAAGAGAAAGACTCTTCATCAACAGCCAAAGTCTGACCCTAAGGCTTCCTCATCAACACTTCCAAAAGCACGCCGCTCAAACGAGCGCATCTCGTCACAGGAACATCCTTTATCAGCTGACCCCATAGCGCCCGACGAACTCATTGAGAAAAGAGTATCCCCTCGCTGAACACATGACCAGCCTTGATCGCTGCATGAGAGCAGCAGAAACGGTAACACCGCCATTAACCTCTTCATCTTCACTCCTTCAATGCATTAGCATCATAGCCAGAACTGCCTTCAACGGAATGTAACCCGC